>ERZ773224.4-NODE-4-length-294512-cov-24.889892_pt1 | contig 294512 bp, 238 predicted proteins | sample MGYA00580526_ERZ773224 | MGnify/ENA primary metagenome ERZ773224 (study PRJEB29015, sample SAMEA2737743) | human gut metagenome | biome: human gut; feature: human-associated habitat; material: faeces | place: China | collected 2012 ... | reverse complement strand
ATAGCCGCCGGCCATCCGGGCGGAGGGATTTGGGGCGAGATTGGAAGGAGGGAGGCGAGGGGATTTCCGGCGATGCTCGCCGGAAGCGGTTAACCGCTCTGTGGATTCATAATTTTTATCTGAGGTTGGTGGAAATGATTGCGATGCAAAGTTACAACGGATTTGGGCGGTTGCGAGTCCAAAAATTCCGCTTAACATATTTTAGCGCAGGAAATAGCTGGAAATAAGCGAGATGTATGATGAAAAAATTTGTTATTTGAAATTACAACACTGGATTTACGGGGCTCCGACGTAGCGGGAAATTTTCCTTTAAGATAACTCGATACACGTATGCAACAGATAGACGGCGTGGCAGTTCATAAACTGTCACGCCGTCTATTTTATGTATTTACTTGGTTTTGTGTATTTACTTGGGGGAGTTAGAGGGAGGCGAGGATGGGGGTGCCGGACTGGAGGCGCTTGAGGCGGAGGAGGGCTTCGAGGTAGTAGTAGTCGGCGTAGATGATGGAAGCGTCGATTTCAGAGCCGGCGGGGTGATGGCCTACGGAGTGGTCGAGGAAGGAGCTGCGATGGGCGGAGGAGCGGTAGCTGTCGGAGCTGAGGGAGGCAAGCATTTTCTCGGCACAGTGGCGGTAGTGTTCGGATTTCTCGCCCTCGACGTAGCCCTGGAGTTCGAGCAGGGCGGAGGCTACGACGCTGGCTGCGGAGGCGTCGCGCGGAGTCGAGGTTTCGGCGGGGGCGCTGAAGTCCCAGTAGGGGACGTAGTCGGTGGGGAGACGGTCGAGATATACGTCGGTCACCTTCTGGGCGAAGTCGAGGAAACGGGGGTCGTGGGTCTCGCGATATACCATGGTGTAGCCGTAGATGGCCCAGGCCTGCCCGCGGGCCCACATGGAGTTGTCGGCGAGGCCCTGATGGGTCATTCCCTTGATGAAGTCGCCTGTGACGGGGTTGTAAACGGCCACATGATAGCTGGTATAGTCGGGACGGAAGGCGTGGGCCATGGTGGTCTCGGCATGCTTCACGGCGATGTCGTAGAGGCGGTGGTCGCCGCCGTTCTTAGCTGCCCAGAAAAGCATTTCGAGGTTAATCATATTGTCCATGATGGTGTTGTGGCCACCGAGCGTCTCCACATTGCGCGGCCACGATAGGATAGTGCCCACGGCGGGATTGAAGAGCGTGGCGAGCGTATCGGCTGTATCGAGAATCACCTGGCGGAATGCGGGATTGTGGGTGAGGCGGTAGCCGTTGCCGTAGCTGCAGAACATCAGGAAGCCGAGATCATGGTCGAACGCGGGGCGCTTCGAGAGATATTCGAGCGAGGCTGTGAAGCGCTCGGCCTCGGCGCGGAGCGTCTCGTCGTGGGTGTATTCGTAGTCCATCCAGAGCACGCCGGGCCAGAAGCCCGCACACCATTCGTCGGCCGTGGCCTTGCGGCAGTGCCAGAGCGTGTCGGAATGCTCGATGTTGCGCGGCATCATGGAGTAGACGAGCGAGTCGGGCTGACGGTGAAGCTCGCCGAGGGTCTTGCCGACTTTCGAGTGGCAGTATGTAAGCGCCTCGTCGACGCTGAAATCGTCGGAGGCTTTCGACTGCGAGGCGCAGGCTGCCATGCAAGCGCCCATCAGACTGAGGAATCCAAGTTTTAAGAGTCGCATTCTTAAACCGTATGTCTTTGAATTACTATGTAAAGTACTATTTCTTGATCTTCACTTCGAGCACGTCGATCCAGCCGAGGTCGGCCACCCCTTCGGGTGCCAAGCTGAAGAAACCGACTTTCGCGCCAATCCATTTGCCTGCGCGGGCCTTGAAAGGTGCGCCGGCGCGGTGGAATTTGCGGCCGTCGAGGCTGTAGGAGAAATTGCAGAGGGCACCTTCGCCTACCTCAACCCGAAGCCATATGTCGGCTTCGAGATTCCGGAGCAATCCGGCAGGATATGTGCGTGTGGGAGTAATAGTGGCGAGCGTCTCGACCGATTCGGGCGAACCCTTCTCGGCATCGGCACATACACCGCGCTGAAGTTCGAACACCTCGCCACGCTTGCAGAGGGCGAGCGTGGAGTAGTCCCACCCCATGACAACCAGGCCCGAGCTTACTCCCTCGGAGCTTTCCTTGGCCGAGATGCGCACACGCGCAGTGATCGTAAACTTCTCGGCCGGGAACTTCTGGAGCCAGAGATTGGAGAGCGACCATAGGTTGGCCGGCTTGCCGATTCGGCCGCTGTAGATGCGCATCATCCCCTGCGGGAGGGCGAAGCCGTAGCGGTCGGCGGCGTAGTTGGAGTGCCATTCGTAGAGCGCGGGGCTCTGAAGTTCGTCGTAAGAGAGCGACGCGTCGGCCGGAGCGGGGCGAGAGAAGCGCTTCACGGGCTCTCCGCAACCGTCGCCGTCGGGGTCGGAACCGATAACGGGCCAGCCGTCAGCACGCCACTGAAGCGGATTGAGGTGGAGGATACGGCCGTAGGCGCCCCGGTCCTGGAAATGGAGGAACCAGCCGCGGCCGTCGGGACCGTCGACCCACGCGCCCTGATGTGGGCCGTTGATGTCGGTGGAACCCTGCGCCATAACGATCCGCGGCTCGTAGGGGCCGTAGATGTTGCGCGAGCGCATGACGAGCTGCCAGCCGTCGACCACTCCACCTGCGGGAGCGAAAATCCAGTACCAGCCGTCGCGCTTATAGAGTTTCGGGCCTTCGACGGTATGGTTCACGCCGTCGTTGCCGTCGAACACCACCACCGGGTCGGAGATGGCACGCGTACCGTCGGGCGAAAGCTCACGCATGGTAATCAGGCTGTTGAAACCGCATCGAGAGGCAGCCCAGCCGTTGACCATATAGAGGCGGCCGTCGTCGTCCCAGAGCGGCGTCGTGTCGATGATTCCCTTTCCGGGCACCACAAGCACGGGCTCTGACCACTCCCCTTCCGGGTCGGCGGTCTTCACCATAAAGACGCCCACGTCGGGGTCGCCCCAATAGATATAGTATTCGCCGTTGTGGCAGCGGATGGATGGGGCCCATACACCCTTGCCGTGTTTCACGGTGGAATATACCTCGGCCGGAGGAACGGCCTTGATAGCATAGTTCACAAGCTCCCAGTTCACCAGGTCGGTAGAGCGCAGAATCGGCAGACCCGGCGCGCACTGAAAGCTGGAGGCAGTCATATAGAATGTCTTCCCGTCGGGCGAAGCCGTCACGTCGGGATCGGAATAGTCGGAGAAAACGATAGGATTCGTGAAGTATTCCCCCTTGAGATTGGCTGGATTCGACACGAGTCGGCCTCCGGCGGCTGTCGCAGCCACCGGGAGGCAAACCGATGTCAGAAATACCAACAAGTTGCTGATGTAACTTTTAACCATCATTTTTTCTTAAGGAATAATTTTTACCTATCTAACTTTTACCTGAACAAACCTCGGTGGCGCAAACACAGCAAAAAGTGAAAGGCCACCGGAGAAATCTTACACCCTATAATACGCCTCCGGAAGCTCGGACACCTAACGCCATGGGATACTTTCCGAGGGGTTACTTTCCGGCAACCGGCTCCAGGCGGATGGCCACGCCACCACGCGGCTGCAGGGCGAAACGCAGGCGGTCGGAGGGGCGCACCTTGCGGGTGTCGATCTTGACGTGGGTAGCGGTGTCGACCTTGTCGCCGCCGTCGGAATAGACTGTAGCGTTCCATACCGAGGAGGCCGGAAGGAAGGAGAAATCGACCTCCACCTCGCGGGCGTCGTTGTTGCCGAGCACACCAACAAACCAGGTGTCGCCCTTGCGGCGCGCCATCGTAATCCCCTCGCCGGGATAGCCGGCGAGCACACGCGATTCGTCGAATACCGTCTCCAGCTTCTCGAACCACGAAATCTCCGGCTCGCCATTGTAGCGCGTTGGATTGTCGTACCAGAAGATGGTCTGGAGCGGCGAGTAGAACACGAGCGAGGCGGCAAGCTGATGGGCGTGGGTGTTGCGCAGACGCTTGTCGAAGTAGCAGATGGTGTAGTCGGCGGCGCCGTTGAGCATACGCGTGAAAGGCAGGGTGGTATTGTGGGTTGCGTCGGGGAACTCCTCGTTGCCGCAGATACCCTCCTGAGTGAGGAGGTTGGGATAGGTGCGCGAGAATCCCGAGGGACGGAACTCGTCGTGGATGTTCATCATCAGACCGTTGTCGGCCGCCTTACGCACCATATCGTGGAGCCATGTGGCCCAGCGGTGGGAGGCATACTGCACGAAGCCCGACTTGACGCCCGCCACGCCCCACTGGCGCAGGAGCGGGAAAAGCTCGTCCATCTGCTTCATCAGCGCGTGCTGGTTGACGTAGAGCCACACCCCTACCCCGCGCTCGCGGCCGTGGTCTATAACGCGCTGCATATCGAGCGTCGGTATAACCTTGGTGGCATCGCCGTCGTGGCTGGTACAGGGCATGTACCACTGCCAGTCGTATAGCATGTACTGGATATTGTGGTCGGCGCAGAAATCAATGGTTTTGAGACCCATCTCGGTGGAAATGGGCGAGCGCATAATCTTGCCCGGCTTCACCCAGGCGAAGTCGCCCGAGCGCTCGGGATTTAGATTCAGGACGATATCGTTATTTTCGATAAGTTGTCCGGGGGTGTCGGCCGTCATGATGATTTTCCAGGGGGTGGCGCAATATGTCACCACGTCGACCGGCGAATACATCACCGAGCGCAGCGTCGAGGACTTGTCGGGGCGCGCCTGAAGCTTGGTGAGACACCAGTCGTCGACGTCGGCATCGAGCAGAGCCACCCATCGCGACTGCGGCAGTTCCATGGTGAGCGCGCGCTCGGCCGGCCGGCTGATGCTGTCGACGGGGCCGACATCGAAGGTAGCCTGCGCCCACTGCTCGCTCCATGCCCTGGTACCTTCGGGCACCGTATAATCCGTAAGATCCTCCACTACCTTATGGAAAATGGCGGCGGGATGCTCAGGGAAGAAATAGCGGAAGGCGATTCCCTCGTTGTAGGCGCGCACCTCAACGTCGAGGCGGTAGTCGCTCTTGTCCTTGCGGCTGAGATGGAGCGTGGCCGAGTTGAAGCGGTCGCGCACGGAGGAACGCTCGCCGTAGAGCGGTGTCCAGAGGGAACCTACCGGGGCGTTGACTGTGACGCTGTCGGCCTCGAGGAGGTCCATCCAGCAGTCGGGCTGGGCGAGAGTGCGCTTGCCGAGCGCCATCTCCCACACGCGGTTGTCGAGGTCGAGCCCCGCGCGCGAAGGGAGTATGAGCGGAGCGGCGTCGCGGTCGACCTTATATGTAAGCTCGCGGCCGGGCTTGGAGAAAGTAACCGTGTTGCGGCCGTCGGGCGAGGATATGGATAGCTCCGCCCCAGCGTGAGCGCAGAGAGCCGCTGAGAGGGCAAGAGCAGTGAATATGAGTTTCATAGTCGGATGAGGGGATTGATTACTTGAATACAACATTGTCGACATGTTCGCCGATGAAGATGCGGGCCATATCGCCGGTCTTGTACCATTTCGGTTTGCCGGGCATATCGTCGGCGATACGCACGCCGTTGATGCGGAGATTCTCGAACGTGATGCCGGAAACGGGGCGAGAATCGTCGTAGCCGGCGATCACCGACATCTCCGAGCGCGACCCGCGGTAGTCGATATCCTTGAAAAGCACGTTGTAGACGCCGCGGCCCGGTGCCAGACAGTATTTCTTATTGAAGAAGATGCGGATGTTGACAAGCTGACCCTGGCGGAAATCCTCCACGCGGATATTGTCGAAAGTGATGTCGCGCACAAGATTGTTGTCGCCGCACGAGATGCCGAAACAACCCTGATAGTCGAGCTGCTTCTCGCAGTGGTCGAGGATGTCGATATTGCGGTACGTCACGTTCTCGATGGTATCGGGCTGCTCCACATTGCCGTGAAGGCCGATCATAATCGGATGGGCCACGTCGGCCCAGAGCGTGGAATTCTCCATGAGGATGTTACGGCACCCGCCGCGGAATCCCTTGCGCGTGGCGTAGACGGTTGAGCAGTCGTCGCTGTTGCGGCAGAAAACGCCGTCGTAGCTCACGTTGCTCGAGGCGAAGACGTTCATACCGTCGCCCCAGCCGTAGGAGGATATACTCTTCACGTTGGAGATGCGCACGGAATCGCTCTCGCCTACGGGAATCTGGGTGACAATCACGCCGTCGGCCTCGACATTGCGCGAACGCCGGATTTCTATGCCGGCGCCGCGCCCTTCGGGATGGATCTCGCCGCGGCCGAAGAAACGCACGTCGCGCACGCCGTCGGCAATCAGGGTTCCGAGCACGCGGGCGCCCCCGTCGACGTAGACAGTCGTGCCGGAGGGGATGCGAAGCGTATCGCCCGGAAGGCGATGGAGCCCGGGAGCGAAATACATCAGGTCCTTATGCTTTTTCAGGTTCTTCAGCACCTTGGCCGACGGACGGTTGGTGTCGGGCGCACCGGCGAAAAGGTGGAGATTATGGAAAATGTCGCCGTTTACCTCGACGGACAGATTGCGCGGGCGGTCGAGCGTGAAAGTCAGGCATTTGCCATCGGCCGACGGAGTGATGCCGTAGCTGAGCGGACGCACGCGGCAGGAGTCGATAGCATCGGCCTTAAGGCAGCATACGCGCACTTCGACGGGAGCCCCGTCGAAATCGAAATATGCCATCGAGGCGAGGCGCACGTTATGGCGCGCATCGACCACCTCGTCGACCTTGACGGGATAGGTGTCGACCCCAATCCAGGGGCCGTCGGCCTGACGCACCTCCACGGTAAAATCGGAGGCGACGGGCACCCCCTCGGCGGCGGGATAGGCGGTGATAGCGGCACGGGCCGGTGCGAGAGCGAGAGCGAGAGCCGCCAGAATGGCGGCAAATAATTTCTTCATCATTTTTCGGTTGGAGAACGTGGAAAAGATTGGGGCGGGGCAATCGGTTGGAAAAACTTGCCCCGCCCCGGTTTAGACAAAACAGAGCTGAAACGTTTTGCCTTCAAATTATAGGGTTCAGCGATAGAGCATCAGAGTGCCCCAGCCGAGCTGGTCGTATGCGCCGGAATTGTTGCCGTAGCGGTTTTCGGGCTCGCCCACACCGCCTTCAGGACGCGCCTTGTCGGCCGCCATCTTGACGTAGCGGTAGCCGTCGCCGAAGCCCTTCTCACGCTGGTAGTGGTTGAGATAGATTTCGAAGCAAGGACGGAGAGCTCCGCGATTGTCGTCGTCGGCGAAAGTGGTCTGCACCCAACCGTGGTCGTGAGGGCGTCCGCCATTGCAGGCGCAGTCGATGCAGTAGTTGTAGGTAGCGAAGGGGATTTTATCGGCGCTCACGAGCCAGAGTCCGGTGGCGTTGTTGCGGTCGGTGCCCTGACGCAGGTTGGTGAGGGCGACGTATTCAGCCATCTTCATCAGAGCGTTGTCGTTGGCGGCGAAGAAATCGAGGTCGGGAATCTCGGGGTTGAGCTTGAAGAGCGTGTAGCTCATCTGTGCGAGGTTGGAAGCTACAGCACACGACATCATGGCATGGCCCTGGTCGCGGCCGCTTTCCTGGTTCTGGCCGATGGTTTCTCCCGAGCCGAGCGGATCGGCATGGAAACCGGGAACAAGCTTTTTGATGCTGCCGTTGCCCACGCCGCGATGGAAGTAGTTGACCACGTAGTTGACCATGTCGTTGTTCTCGCAGAGAATGCCGATGGCCAGATAAGAGGAGAGCGATACGAGGTCCCAGTTGCTCCAATAGTGCTCGTCGCACTGGCCGTGATGGCGGCGGAGGAAGTCGAGGTTACGCTCGGCCCAGACATCGAGCATCCACTGCTTGAAGGTGGCGAAATCCTGGGCGCTCCAGCCGGAATAGTCGCGCAGAATCTCGGCGGCGTTGGCGAAAGTGAAGCCCTGAGCGCCGGCACAGAGGCTCTGGTCGGAAGAACCGGTTACCTGCTTACAGGTGGCAGCCCACTCGTTGAGGATACGCACGGCGGCGTCGGCATATGCGGCCTGGTCGGTGAGTTTCCAGAGCAGGGCCATCTGCCAGGCGGAACCGGCGTCCTCAAAGGCACGACGGTAGTTTTCGGGGGTACCGCTGCCGCGATATACGATTTCCACGGGCTGTGGAGTGTAGTTTACGTTGACGCGCGAGCTGTTGGAAAGGTTGGTGAACTCGGTCTTTACCTCGGCCGGGCAGTCGGGCGATGCCAGGAGGGCTTTGACGCGGTCGAAGTCGGCCTTGTCGTACATGGCGCAGGGGTGACTGTAGGTGTAGACGCCCTCCACGTTCTTGTTCTTCTCGTTGGGGGTGAGATCCACCTCGCCGTATTCGTTTTCCTGACACGAAGTGGCGGCAAACGAGGTGAGAACAAACAGAGATAATGCTATTTTATGAAGTTTCATCGCTATTTTATTGTGGTTTCTTTCGGGATTTCCCCGCCCGGCCTCTTACCGGGCGGGGCATCCCGGGATAAGAACTTTTCAGTGAGTAATCACGTAGGTCTCCGGTTATTTCTTCACCTCGTAGGTGAGATGGTCGACGTTGGTGATATAGTCGCGGAGGTCGTCGAGACTCTTGAAAGTCTGAATCCAGTAGACTTTATAGGTCAGCGAGTTGCCGGAAGCACCCACGATGTCGGCATATTTCACGCTCAGAGTGGGGAAGGTTGCCACGGCTGTGGTGGGGAGTTTGCCGCCGGTAGCCCATCCCTGCTCTGTGAAGTCGTAGATGAAGACGTGTGAGCCGTCGGAGCAAAGGTAGTCGTGGAGCCACTTGTTGTTGGTGCCGTTAAGACCTCCCTTGAAGGTTTTGCCGTCGCAGGTGGCATTGTTGGCGTCGACGGTGATGTTTCGACCGGTAACACCGGGCATATCGCGCACGTCGTCCATCTTGAAGGCGAGGATGGGATATTCGCCGGCATGGAAGTAGGCGGCAGGTTCGTAGCACTTGAAGTCCTGACGGAGTTTGCTTGTGCCGGTGGCCTCGATTGAAATGTATCCGTCGTGCCATGTGGTGCGGCTCATGTTGGCAGTGTTGTCGGCCCAGCTGAAGTGGTCGGGATTGTGGAAGAGCTCGCGGTGGAGACCGGCAGGCATCGAGAGGGTGATTTCATCGCTCTGGCCCGACTCAGGACAGATGGCGCGGATTGTCACGTCGCCGAACACGCCCTTGGTGTTGAAGGTGACTTTGCCTCCATCTACGGTGGCGATGGATTCGTCGCTCGACTCCCAGCGGAGCATCGATACGGTCGACGCAGCGGGAACGGTGGTGAAGTCGATTGTCAGACCGCGTTCGTTGATGGCGCAGAGATATCCGCTGCTCTTATCGAAGGTGCGCGAGAGCGATACGCTTTCGGGCGGAACGACCTTGTTGACGTAAATTACTTTCGATGCGCTTACGCCGGAACCGTCGAGAGTAGTGGCGGTGATGGTGACGGCGCTCTGGAGAGGCTCGGTGTTGACACCGGTAACTACGCCCTTGGCGTCGACGGTGGCGACGGACTCGTCGGAGCTCGTCCACTTCACGGTGCGGTAGGTGGCGTTGGAGGGGAGAATGGAAGCAGAGAGCTGGAGTTGGTCGCCAACGAACAGTTCGTCGGACTCCGACGAGATTACAATCTGCTGAGCAGGCACTACGGTCTCGCTTACCACCACCTTGATAGAGGCGTTGATCGAGGAGCCGGAGCGTGCCGGATCGGGAGTTATGGAGATTACTGCAAAGCCGAATCCGGAACCGCTGACGGCGGTAATCTTACCGTTGGCGTCGACCTTCACATTCTCGGGGCTGGAGGAATTCCAGAGCACGTCGTGGAATGTGACATTGTCGGGCTGGAGCGAACCTTTGAGCTGATACGACTGACCCACAATCATCGGGAGCGCCTCAGTTCCGGTCTCGTCGGTATATACGAGCTGGCTTGCCTCCTCGGGCAGAGTGAGCTGCACGGCCGAAGGATAGATTGCTTCGGTAAGCAGCGTGGTGTCATCGTCGTCGGAGCAGGCTGTGAGCGAGGCGGCTACCGCCACCACGGCCATCGAAGCCATATATTTATAGAAATTCATGATTCAGATGATATATGCGATTTGGAAAAACTTGAAAATTAGTTCACCCGGTGCTTACCAGCCGGGATTCTGGCCGAGCTGAGGATTGAGCTGGAGCTGGTCGCTCGGGAGCGGGTAGAGGTAGAGTTTCGAGGACGTTTTCCAGGCGCTGCGGTCGGTGTAGAGGATGATGCGTCCTTCGGCATCGAGGGGATGGCCGTGGTTGGCCCAGTTGGTCTCATACCATGTCCCGGTGATGTGGATGCCGGTGAGGTCCTGGCTCATCTCCTGCGGGGCGGTGGCCCAGCGCTTGAGGTCGTCGAGACGGAAGCCTTCCATGAAGAGCTCCACGGTGCGCTCGCGGCGGATTTCTTCGCGCATGCTCAGGCCGTTGGTGCTTACGAGGCTGTTAGTGAGGTCGGGCATGGTTTTATTCACGCGTTTGCGCACTTCGTTGAGCCACTTGAGGTCGGGGTCGTCGATGCGGTTGTTGAGCTCGAACATGGCCTCTGTGTAGTTGAGGTAGACTTCGGCCAGACGGAGCACGGGGAAGTCGTAGCTCTCGAAGTAGTCTTCCACATGGCGCTCGGATGCCCATTTCCAGAGCAGATAGCCGGTGGAGCTGGCGGGAGCGCCGGCTACTTTGCACTTCTGGTAGTCGTCGTCGTTCCACTTGGTGCGCCATGCGCCGTCGTTGTCGAAGTAGCGCTGGTCGGGAGCCAGAAGGGTGGTAATCATGCGGTTGTCGCGGTTGGTGTACTCGGAGTTCTTGCCGGCATAGCCCTGGAACTGCGGGTTGCGCGAGCCGTTCATGCTGATGGGCAGACCGTTCTGGCAGAGATACATGTCGGCCAGCTTGCTGGTGGGAGCGAAGTTGAGCGATGTGGTGATGGCATGGGTGATGTTGCGGCCGGTCTTGTCGCCCATACGATGACGGCGTGCGAGAATCGTCTCCTTGTTGGCGCTCTTCTGCAGTCCGGCGGGGTTGCACTGCTCGTCCTCGAGGATGAAGAGGTAGCGGTAGCTCTGAATGCCGAGTGTATTGTCGTAGAAGAGCTTGTAGTGGTTGGCGGTTATCACTCGCTTGGCAGCGTCGGCGGCCGTCTTGAGCAGCGAGGCGGCGCGGGCGTTGGTCGAGGTGGCGTTGGGGCCGTCGGTGTGGAACTTCTGCCATGTGCCTTCGTAGAGGGCGACGCGACTGAGCATGGCGCGGGCAGCGTCCTTGCATAGGCGCCCTTCGGCCGACGGTATGTCGGGCAGACCGCCTTCGGCCTCGATGAGGTCCTGAACGCACTGGTCGATAACGGCGCCACGGTCGTCGCGCGGGCCGTAGAGCTTCTCGGAGTCGATGTCGATAGGCTCGGTGAGCAGGGCCACATTGCCGTAGAGCTGCACGAGGTTGAAGTAGCAGTAGGCGCGGAAGAACTTGGCCTCGGCCACAGGCACGCGGATGGCAGCCTGGTCGCCGAAACCGGCGGCATTCTTGAGCAGGAGATTGCAGTAGTAGATATTCTTGTAGTTTCCGGTGTAGTTTGCGTCGGAAACGGGCACGGTGTTGGTGCCCTGGCTCCATGCGTTCACCGTCTTGGTTGCCAGAAGGTCGGAGCGGAAGTCGCTGTGGACAGCTTCGGCACTATTGTCGAACCAGCGGCCGTGGTCCTCGAGGAAACCGTAGTACTGGTTGGCGAAGAGCTGGAAGTTCTCAGCCTTGTTCCATACCATGTTGTCGGCCATTTCAGCCTTGGGCTCGAGGTCCATGCACGAGGGGAGCATGAGGCCCATGGCGGCGAGCAGACAGCCTGCGGTGATATATTGTTTTAATTTCATTGCTGATATGAGATTTTACGGTTTAGAAAGTAAGGTTCAGACCGAAGGTCCAGTTGCGGGTGAAGGGATAACGGCCCAGGCCGCCGGCATTGCGTTTGGCTTCGGGATCCCACCCGTCTTTCAGTTTTGTAGTCTCCCAGATATCCTCGCCGGTGATGTATACGCGTGCATTGGAGAGACATTTGGTGGCCTTCATCCATTTGGCGGGGAAGGTGTAGCCTACGGTAAGGTTCTTCAGGCGCAGGTAGCGGCCGTCTTGAGCGGTGAGCGACGAAGCCTGATAGTTATACTGGTTCACGGCGTTGTCCATGATGTAGGGAGCATAGTAGGCGTCGGGGTTGTCGGGAGTCCAGGTGTTGCCCACCGAGGCGTTGGAGGTATTGGTGTACCATCCGCGCAGAGGCACGGTGAAGTTGTCCTGGTTGCGGTAGATGAAGCGGTTGGCCGCTCCCTGGAACACCACGTTGACGTCGATGCCCTTCCAGTTCACACCGAAGTTGAAGGAGTAGGAGAACTCGGGGGTGTCGCTGCCGAGGAAAATATAGTCTTTCTCGTCGAGCACGCCGTCGCCGTTTTCATCGCAGTACATGTTGTCGCCAACACGGAGGTTCTGCGGAAGGCCGATGCCGTTGTTGGGGAAGTATTTCTCCACATAGGCATTAAGCTGCTCCTGGTTCTGAATCTTGCCGGCGTAGCGAAGACCGAAGATGGAATTGAGGGGATATCCCTGCATGGTGGAGGTATAGCCGCTCTTGAGCACGGTGGTGCCTCCGAAGTCGATGAGCTTGTTGCGGGCGAAGGTAATCGTGCCGCCTACGTGGTAGCCCCAGTCGTGGATGCGGCCGTTGTAGGTCAACTGGCCGTCGAAGCCCCAGTCCTTGAATTTGCCGGCGTTGGCCGAAGGAGCCTTGTCGCCGAGCAGGGCGGGGAAGGAGATGTTGACGAGCATGTTGTCGTTGCGCTTCTCGAAGTAGTCGATCGCACCGGTGATGGCTCCGTTGAGGAATCCGAAATCAAGACCGACGTTGATGTTCTTGATACGCTCCCACGAGCGGCTGTTGGATGCGAAGGTGCCGTTGGTGGTGATGGTTGAGAGCAGGTCGCTGCCGATGTAGGCACCCTTGTTGCTCACGAGCTGGTAGAGCTGGTAGCCGTCGTAGTAGGAGATGCCGCTCTGGTTGCCCATCTCGGCGTAGCTGGCACGGAGCTTGAGGTTGCTGAGCCAGCGCACGTTGCGCAGGAAAGCTTCCTGATTGATGCGCCATGCCGCCGATACGCCCCAGAAGAATTCCCAGCGCTTGTCGCTCTGGAATTTCGAAGAACCGTCGTAGCGGCCGTTGAACTCCAGGAGATAGCGGCTGTCGAAGGCGTAGTTCACGCGGAAGAAGTAGCTGAGGTTGGAGAACTGCCAGCGGTTGCCGAGGTTGCCCTTGTTGCCCTCGAAGTTGTTGATGGATACTTCGCCGGTACCGTTGGGAATTTCGATGCCCTGCATGTTGTCCTTCACGTTCACGCCGAAGCCGCGGTAGTCCTTGAACTCATACTGCACGCCGACGGTGGCCGAGAGGTCGTGCTTGTCGGCGAAGATGTGGTGGCCGTGGAGATAGCCGGTGGCCGAATAGAAGTCGGTGCGGCTGTTTGTGGCATAGTAGTAGGGGAAGCCGTCCTTACCGGTGTTGCTCCCCATGGGGGTGTCGTTGTAGGAGTAGTACTGGATTTCGTTGCGCTCCAGATTGCGCCATGCGGATGTGGTGTTGTAACCGAGGTTCACGTTGGCGTCGAGCCAGGGGAGAATGTCGACCGCAAGGGTCTCACTGAGGTTGAAGGCTGATACGGTGAGCTTGTTGTCGCCGCCCTCTTCCACGCGGGCCACAGGTGAGCTCCAGTCGCCCCAGATGTACGGCTTGCCGCTCTGTGAGCGCAGGGGCAGACCGGGCATAGGAATGGAAGCTGTAAGAGCCGAGCCGATCATAGTGGGCGCCACCTGCTCCTGACGGTTGTAGGCCACCATCGATTCGAGGCGCACGCGCTTGGAGAACTGATACTGGTTGTTGAAGCGGATGTTGTAGCGCTGGTTGTTGTTGTTGCCCATCTTGAGGGTGGAACCATCATACATGTAGCCCAGCGAGATGCGGTATTTGTTTTTCTCACTGCCGCCGGAAACGGCCAGATTATGCTCGGTCGACCATGCGTCGCCGAAGAGCGAGTTGATCCAGTCGACTGAGTCGTCGAACACGAAGTCGCTGACGTCGGTGAAGCCTGCGCCGCCCCATGGGTTGGCCGAGGTGCCGTCGGGATTCTTGGCCGAGATTACGTCGAAGTAGTGGCCTTTGTACTTTTTGAGCATCTGGGCGTACATGAGCCAGTTGGCATCCTGGTTGTTGGGGTTGTTGACGTTGCCGGCGATAATCATGTCGGCCCATTCGTCGGCTGTCATGGCCTTGGCCATCATGCCCGGATGGCGCAGAGTGGCAGAACCGCTGTACTCGACCTTTACCTTGCCTTCCTGACCTTTCTTGGTGGTGATGAGCACCACGCCGCCGGCAGCGCGCGAACCATAGATGGCGGCGGCACCGTCCTTGAGGAAGTTGATGGTCTCGATATCGTTGGCGTTGATCAGACGCAGGTCGTTGACGCTCTCGGAAGCCACGCCGTCGATGATGATAAGCGGTTCGGTGGAGTTAATCGAGGAAGCACCACGCAGGTTCATGCTCCAGCTCTCGTCGCCGGGAGCGGAGGAAGAACGTGTGATGTTCACACCGGCGACCTGCCCCTGAAGAGCCTGGAGGGGAGAGGAGAGATTGCCCTTCTCCTTGAAAGCCTTTGCGTCGACAACTGTCACGGCGCCAGAAAGAGATTCCTTCTTGGCGGTGCCGTAGCCGACGACCACAACCTCGTCGAGCATGGCCGAATCCTCGTCGAGCACAATATTCATGGCCGTCGGCTCGGCCTTGAGGTCCTTGCCTTTATAACCGACATACGAGATGGCGAGCGTGGAGCCCACAGGGGCTTTCAGCGAGAAATTGCCGTCGATGTCGGTTGCGCATGCGTTGGCAGTGCCTTTCACAGCCACCGTGGCGCCGATCAGGGGCTCGCCCTGCGCATCGGTCACCGTACCGGTGATAGTGGCGGCGTTGGCCGTCGTTGCCGAAGCCTGGGCATAGGCCCGCTGAGGCAAACCCACTGTCAGAACTGCCGCCGCGAAGATTCCGCACACGAGGGCTGCCCGTGTCGAAACCGTGAGAAATCTCTTTCGCATAAGTGATTCTTTTTGGAATTAGATATTTAGGTTAAATTTATTCGTAACATTCAATGTCGCCGGGCTTACATTGCTTCAGGCAATTGCGTCGATATAGGCCCTGACGTCGCGACGCCCGAGGCGCAGGTGGTTTTCCACGGTGCGTGTCGAGAGATTCAGCTTTTCGGCGATTTCATCGATTGCCAGCTCGTCAAAGCGCGTCATACAATAAATGATACGGCGCTGCGGTGGCAGGCACTCAACCCGCTGCCGTTCCCGACGCGCTATATCTGCCGCCGAGATGGCCGATTCGAGGTCGTCGGCGAAAATGTCGGCACCACTGAGCATTTCGGCATGTACGCCCGCTGCGATATAATGATGGCGGAGATGGTCGTTCACCAGATTGCGGGCCACGGTGAAGAGAAATGCCTTCAGCGTTTCGCCACAGAGCGGCTGAGTGTAGGTGAGCGCCTTCATCCATACGTCCTGCGTGAGGTTCTCGACCTCGGCGCGGTCGGCGATGCGACGCGAGATAAAAGCTTCGATAATTCGGTTGAATTGTCCGTATGCCTCGGCTACGAGGGCGCTGTTGGCTGCGGATACGGTCTGGTTTTCCATGGTGAATTGCAGGTGATAATTACTCCCCGGTCTGAGGGGGCGAAATCTTTGTTCACAGACAAAATTAGACCCAATTCATGGCCTTGACAAACTTTTTCAGCCGCTTTATATCCCGCTTCTTGCATTAAGACAGATGTACGAATAAACCATTGCAATTTAAGGATTTAAGAAATTGAGACTGATGGTATCATAAATTTTTGAAACTCGGCCGGAAGGCCGGTTTCTGTATTCACCCTATTTTTTCAGCGACTTCAGATAGTCGGCCGGGGTGATGCCCGTAAGGTTTTTGAAATGCCGGAAGAATGATGCGCGCGAGGAAAAACCACACATCTGGCTCATGGCTGTAAGCGTATAGCGCGATGTGTCGAGTTCTCCGACGAGACGTTTGAATTCGTCCACACGGTATTCGTTTACGTAGTCGTAATAATTCTTGTGGAGATACTGATTGAAAAGAAATGAAAGGGCGTGAGCGCTCGAGCCGATCATGGCGGCAAGATCGCCGCTCTTCAGGTCGGGATTGGAGAAGGGGCGTTCGGACTTCATGAGACCCTCGAGTTTGCGGTGGAGGCGTCGGCACTCTTCCTCGCTGAGTCGGGTGGTGCGATAGCGTTTCAACTCCTCCTCGCGCGCCTTGCGGTCGGCTTCTTCGAGCAGTTCCGACTCGCGCTCCTGCATGGCCGAGGTCTCGCGGCGGTGCCGGCGATGGAGAAGATAGAAGTACACGGCCGTACCACCGGCGGCAAGCAGGCAGAGGAACATAATCACCGCAAGCAGATTGACCGACGGCCGGATGCGGATATCGTAGCCGGTCTCGCTGGTGGGGTCGCCGGCATGGCGTATGCGGAAGCGGTATTTGCCCGGAGGAAGATCATAGTAGGAAATAAGTCCGCGGCCGGTTTTCATAGTCCATGAGTCATCGTAGCCGTCGAGCATGTACTCCACCATCTGGTCCTCGGGCTGGATATAATCGAAATTGGCGTGCCAGAGCGTCAGATTGTTCTCCTTGCTGTCGAGTTCGATGGAGAGCAGGCGGCGCCCGCGGTGGAGCCGGCTGAACACACTACGGCCGTTGGAAGCAATCTCCGTAAGCTCAGGCAGGCTCTTGAGCGACGCCTCGCCGCGCAGGCGGTTGAGATCGAGACGTATCAGACCCTGGTTGTTGCCGAACCAAAGGTCGCCGTTCTCTCCATTCACCGGATTGCAGAAAGTGAATACATTGCTTGGCAGCCCGTCCGACAGGCTGAAGTAGCGGAGCGTTTCCTGACCGTCGAACTGCATCAGCCCCATCTCCGAACCGATCCACAGCATGCCGTCGGCATCTTCGCTGATAAAAGTGGCGGCGCGGTTGGTGGCCGCAGAAATCCCCTTCAGGGGCGCGAATTCCGTAAGCTGAAGATTGCTGCGGCATATGTCGCCGCGGTCGGGAAGAAAATAGAGATTATGATTGCGGTCCTCGAAAATATCACGGATTTTCTGTCTGTCGACAAATCCCTGGGGGAATCCGTCGGTACGAAGCGTGGATCCGTCCCAGATGGCAAGGCCGGCCTCCGTGCAAATCCACCCACGACCTGTGGAATCGAAGAAAATCTCGTAGATATTGCCCTGCGGGAGATGGGAGTTCCTGTGGGTAAAACAATTTGTTGCGCGGAGGTCGCCCGAAGCATCAAGACGGTATAGGCCTTGCGAAGTACCTATCCAGAGATTGCCCGACCGGTCTGTCTCCATAGCAAACACGCTCCCCCGGCTACTGAAATCCGCTACGGGCGAAAACGGTTCAAGCCTGTGGGCCGAAGGGTCTAACGTATACATTCCCCCGTTGTAAGTGCCTATATAGTATCGTCCACGCCATTTGCGAATGCAGAAAATAATATTCGACTTAATCTGCGGGCTTTTGAATTCCATCATCTCGCTAGTCGAACCATCGACGTAGTAGAGGCCCTCGCGTGTGCCGATAAGCTTAACCGCTCCATCGACGGCCACAGCTCTCACAGCCCTGTGGAGGGTGGAGAATCCGCCGCCGCGCAGAGAATAGACTTCGAAAATCCGGCGTGTATAGGGGGTATAATCGGCGCCATCCTGATAATATCCCACCCAAAGCAATCTCTTTTCGTCGACCAACACGGAATAAACTGAATTGGAGCGCAGGGCAAAATCCGGCGAAGCGCCCACCTCATAATGGCGCAGAATATTGCCATCGGGGCTGCAGACAAATACACCTGTGCCGTCGGTGGCGGCCACGAGAGTGCCGTCTACGGCAGTGAGCCCCGTGACGATGTCGTTACCTACCTCTATCGAATCCAGGAAGCGCTCTCCGCGCATGAGAAAAGGTCTGACTCCACCTCCGTGGGTAGCCACGAATATAGTGTCGCCTATCGACGTTACGGCCGTGGGGGTATACGGGCCATGGCTTACGAAGGAATTAAAATGGCGCTGCGAGGCATCAAAACGGTTGAGGCCACGCGGCGACGCCACCCAAAGATTGCCTGCAGGGGTGAGATGCATAGCCGTCAGCGAGTTGGCGTTCGACATTACGTCGGGGGCGAGAAGGAAGCGGCTGAGTTTACGGCTGTCGACATCGAGAATAAACATTCCGGCATCGGTGGCGACATACAGAGTATCTCCCTTGCAGGCAAGAGCGTTGACCGACATATTTATTTTGTCGGGAAAAACCGGCACCATATCCTGCATCGTCGACGACACCACAAAAAGCCCGGCCGCGTTGCCCATGAAAATTTCGTGCCGCGGCCCTTCGGCAATTGCCTTCACTCGCTTGGCGTTAAGATTCTCGCCCGGTATAGGAAAACTGCGGATGTTGTTGCCGTCGAAACGGTCGAGGCCGAGACCTGTGCCGAGCCATACGTAACCGCGGGAATCCTTGAAGATGCTGTTTACGACCAGATCGCTCAACCCGCTGTTGCTGTCGAGATGACGAAATTCACCTCTGCCGCCCAAAACTTGGACAGCCGGGACAGTAAGAAGCAATATCAGGACAAAAATACGGACGAGTCTCAGTCCCTTCATAATCAGCATAATCGCGGGTCAAGGCAAAAGCCGCCGGCAGATGAATTTCATGGTTTTAATGCCAAAGTTATCCAAATCTGCGTTTTTTTTCAAATTTTTGCCGATTATTTAACATAGCTGTAGCCGTTATCGCTACCCGTTCAATTGGCCGTAAGTGTGGCGCCGTCGGGGAGCGAGGGGCTGCACGTATAGCCGCCTGACGCGTCGCGCTCCACGAGTATCTCGACCGGCACAGGAGATTTCAGGGTGAATTGAGGCGTCTCAAGACGCGTTCCAGCAAGAAACCACCGGTTGGCCGAGGCCATTGCCGTAGAACCGCTCATACGCAGCCCGGCCGCTTCGAGAGAGGCTTCCGGGGTGTCGGTATTGACCATCAGATATTCCGCTCCGCTTTTTTCTTTGACGAGCAAGGCCACATGGCTTCCATCCATATCTGCCTTCACAGCAGGATAATCAACAGAGACAATGCGCGAAGGGGAATGGCTTGCCGACGGCTCGAAAACGGCCACAAACGGCCGGTTCCATGCCTCGCCATGCTGACGCGCCACATAGGTAAGCGTAGGCGTAGCCTTAATGTCGTAAGGCATGTCAGGTATTCTGCTGAGTCCTTCGGTCATGGGGCTTAACGCCGAGAATACGGTGCGTTCGGGCGCTCCAGCCATCCACATGCGCATCTCAACCTGCGTGGAATCCGGGCGGTCGACAGTGAAGGTAGCACGCACGGGGCTTTCGGTCGTGGCGGACCGCTTGTCGAAAAGATAGGAGTAGGCTCCCAGATGAGCTCCGGCAAAAGCGAGTTCCTGAGTGGGTTGCAGGTCGAGCGAAGTACCATCGGCCGCGGCAAGATTCATCCGCTGGCCCATGTTGTGGTAAAAATAGTCGTGGAACTTGTCGCGGCCGTTGCGTCGGCGCGAGCGGAATATGTCTACATAGAAGCCTGTGGAATCCGACGTTGCCACGATGGCGTTCACGCGCCGCTGGTCGGAAGTAGTTTCCGGCTCAAGGAAATAGAGATCGCTGTAGGTAAACGGCACGGCTTTCCCGACACCCTCCGAACCCGACGCAGGATATAGTCCACGCACCTCGAAAGGATGGTTGCTCTTCATAACAGGATAGGACGACACGCCGTCGACGCAGACCGTATTGTGAGCCGGGAACTGACTGTAGTATTCATGGTAGTCGATACCGGAATATAGCGTCTGCCCTATTCCTCCGTCGGGTGCGAGACGCAATCCGTGGCCGTAGAGCTCCATACTGATGCCGTTGGCGTGCATATGGTTGCCTTCGCTGCCGTTAAGCGCAATCATGAGCGAACGGTCGGGGTGCATTCCCGTGCGCTGAACCAGCCATGAAGCGTTAGGGGCATAGAATGTGGAGGTGACGTATGGAGAGAGATTGTCGGCCTTCACATCGGCGAGCATCTGCTCGAAGCGTCGCTTAATGTCGGACTTGCCGAAGCGTCCGGCATTGCGCACCAGGCGCTCGTAGATCTGCGGCTTTACGCGATCGGGGTGCGTGTCGCCGAAAGCAATCGTGCGTGCGTCGGGCATCATGTATTGCGGATATGCCTCGGCAGCCTTGGCTATAACCGGCAGCTCTTCAACGAGGTCAATGCCCAGTTCGCGCCCTACGATGTCGGTCAGATCGGTAAAATCGTTGAGTACGACCATCGAATATCCGGCACACTCGGCCCATATGCCAGTGGCGGGGTCGTAGCCGTAGGAGGCGAGTTTCGGAAGGCTCCACTGACGGATTGAGCTGTCGTTCATTACCTTACGGATATAATGTTGGCGGCCCTTGCCGTCGGCGTAGGTGCTGTCGGGGTTAAGCAGAAGCGCTACTTTCAGTATGTAGCGGGCCTGCATGAAGTTCCAGTTGTTGTGGGGAACGCCGTTGGCCTCGATCCGGTCGGCCCATTTCTTGAAAGCAGCCTCGTAGACGGGAATCTTATCCCCATAGTTTTCAGCAAGAAACGGTTTTAGCATGGTATAGATGCCGACCATTTTGTCGAGGGCATCCTCGTGGATAACCTCGAACGACTGGAGGCCCACAAGCGTCTGCTGATGTCCATGGTTGAGGTCGTAGGGCTCTTTCTTGTAGTAGATGCCCGTCATATAGGTATCGAAAACACGGGCGGCAGCATCGGCGAATTTACGCTCGCCGGTGGCATTCCAGACTTTGGCGGCCGTTTCAGCCAGACCACCAATTTCGTTGTTGACCGAGCCGATAATGCACCCTGTGGTAGAAATCGGCGCCCATTCCATAGGCTTGCCGGGGAGCGAATTGTTGGCGAGATATAGTCCGCGCGGGTCGTCGCTGCTGTAGGGGGTGATTTCGGCCAGACGCGGACGGGCGTAGGATGTGCCGTGGCTGCGGGCACCGTTGAGCATCACTGTAGGTGCTGGAGCAGCATCTGCCGTATCGACGCCCGCATAAAATTCTCCCTTGATGAATTCCTGCGATGCGCGCGTGCGCCAGTGCATCATCAGGCGCGACTCAAGCCAGTTGGGTCCGCTGTCGACAAGCGTCTCAACCTTTGCGCGCCATCCGGCTATCTGCTGCGGGGTATATGCTGTTTTTCGGGCGGATGCCTCGATTTTCTGACTCTTTTTGCGTGGTGCGGCCACGACGTCGGCGGGAAAACCGATGCCGGCGGCCATGGCAAACGCCAATACTGCTGATACGATACTTGATTTCATACCTATATATACGCCTGTGCGCGCAGATTCACTCAAAGGCCCACTTTACCTCCCCATTGCCAAACATTATTTTGACAAAATGGGCTATCCAATAGTAGGGATACACCCCGGTGCATCCGAATATCAGCAAGTTAGGCTTCCCGGACCGGCGGATGCACCAGGGTGCATCCCTACAAGCTGACGCGCCGCTATTCAGGCGATTCAAGCTGCCCAAATTATGTCCTTACCAAAAAAATTCAGGCCTCGCCGAAAACAACGGAATCGACGAGGCCAAGCCTTATAAAAATTGACGGGGGCTTTCAAATTTTTAGCCGGAGGGGCCATGGAGGGCCACCGGGGGAATCAGCGCAGACGGATTTTCTTGCCGGGCTTAAGCTTCGATTTGGTAGTGAGGCCATTAAGCTTGCAGAGCTGGCGAACGGTGATACCGTTGCGCGAGGCTATGCGGCTGAGCGTATCGCCACGGCGCACGGTGTAGTTGCGCGGACGGTTCGACACCGAGATGCCGGAGGCGTCGCTGCGGGCCGGACGACTGGCCAGATACTGCTTGGCGTACTCCTGGTTGGCGGCGGGGTCGAAATTACGCGGACGCTTATAGGTCTGCTTGTCGAATGTATATGTGTCGGTGTGGACAGTCTGGTTGGCGAAATCGAAAATTGCGGCGGGATTGATTGGATATCCCATGAAACGGGTCTCGAAATGGAGATGTGAACCGAAGCTGCGGCCGGTATTTCCGCCAAGGGCTATGGGCTCGCCGACCTTGACGTCCTGGTCGTCTTTTACGAGGAATTTCGACAGGTGGCCGTAGACGGTCTCAAGTCCGTTGGGGTGACGGAGAATCACATAATATCCGTAGCCTTTGCGCTCGAAGTTGGTGAGACGCACGCGGCCGCTGAAAGCGGCGTAAACGGTATCGCCGGTCTGCAGCTTGAGGTCGATACCTTTGTGTTCGCGGCGGAAGCGCGGACGATAGCCGTAGGGCGATGTTACGTAGCCGGGACAGGGCATTGCGAACTCGCTTACGTCGATTACCTTGGTGTCGGGCACGGTCATACCTATGTAGGCGTTGACGCGCTTGCTTTCCCAACCCTCGGTATAGATGTCGAGTTCGGGCTCGGCCTCATCCTTGAAAAGGTTGTCGAGGAAAGCCTGTGTATCCTTGCTTGAAATCTGGTTGCCTATGTTTTCCTGGCGGGCGATAAGATCGAGATGTTCCGATTTATGTGCGTTCGGCACGCGATATGTCTGTGCTACTGCCGAAGCTGCGGAGATTATGGCGAATGCGAAAACTGATATTTTCTTTATTGTGTTCTGAAGCATGAGTGGGGAGAGTATCTTTTAAGCGTCTTTTTCAGGGAGTTCGTCGGTTGCGTAGATTGCAGAAATAGAAACAGGGAGATAGTCGAAAACTTCGGAGGGAGCGAAGAAACGCGCTACTTCGACAGCGGCGTTCTCCGGGGTATCGGAGGCATGAACGATATTCATCTGGCCGCTCATGCCAAAATCGCCGCGGATGGTGCCGGGCTCGGCCTTACGCGAATTTGTCACACCGGTCATTGCGCGGACCACGCTGACGGCGTCTACACCGCGGAGTGCGAGAACAACCACAGGGGTAACGGTCATCGAAGCGACAAGCGAGGGGAAAAACGGGCGATCGACGAGATGCGCATAGTGCTCGCGGAGAATCTTTTCATCGAGCTGCATCATTTTCATACCGGCAATTACCAGACCTTTCTGCTCGAAGCGCGCCACAACAGCGCCGCAGAGGCCTCGCTGAATGCCCGAGGGCTTCACTATCACAAGGGTTGTTTCCATGAGTATCTTTTAATTACTTCTTGCGGGCCCGGAACTCTCCATCAAGCGGGAAGCCTCCGGCGCACTGCACTGCATATTCGGCGATAATAACACAGGAATCGCCTGATTATCAACGGCGTATATCAATCAAAACGACGTTGCCGTTTTTTCATTTCCCCCAAAGGTACAAAATTCCACGGTCGAATCGAAACTTTCTGCACATTAAATTTCTATAATTTGTATTGCAGAAGCTTGAAATAACGCCACAACATATTAGTAATCTGCAATATGTGTGCGCGTCATATTTTCGACATCCTGCGCGTCGATATGCAATGGTGTGCAGTCCACACAAAATGCGCAAGGCGGTGTGCGGGAATCCGTGGACTCCGACACACCGCCGTGTGAAAAGATTTTTCCTGAGATTATTACCAGATCACAACCTGCTCTTCGGGAGCGCGGTAGAGTTTGTCACCCTCCTTGATGCCGAAGGCGTTGAAGAAGGGAACGATGTTGCGCAGGGAAACGTTCACGCGGTTCTCGGCCAGAGAGTGAACGTCGCCGATAGTGAGGTTGCGCTTCTCTTCGTCGCGGATATTGGTTGCCCAGATATTCGCATAATTGAGATAGAAGGCCTGCTCGGGAGTGAAACCGTCGATTTTAGCCTCTTCCGACTCGATGTCGACGCCTTTTTTCTTCTGAGCGTCGAGGAAGGCGGTGCGGCTGATGCGCAGACCGCCCTGGTCGGCAATATTCTCACCCATAGTGTAGGTGCCGTTGGCCATGAGGCCGGGAAGAATTTCGACTGCGTCGAACTGGGCACCGAGTTTCTTGGTCAGAGCCTCGAAAGCCTCGGTATCCTCCGAAGTCCACCAGTCGGTCATATTGCCTTTTGCATCGAAGTTGCGGCCCTGGTCGTCGAATCCGTGGGTCATTTCGTGGCCGATAACCACGCCTATGCCGCCGTAGTTCTCGGCGTCGGAAGCCTCGGGATCGAAGAAAGGATTCTGCAGGATTGCGGCGGGGAACACGATTTCATTTGCCAGCGGATTGTAGTAGGCGTTGACGGTCTGGGGAGTCATGCCCCATTCGGTCTTGTCGACGGGCTTGCCCCACTTGGAGAGTTCCTCCTTCTGGTGCCACATACCGGCGTTGTGAACGTTCTCATAATAGCTCTTGGCAGGATCGATTTCCATTGCGGAGTAGTCCTTCCACTTGTCGGGATAACCGATCTTCACGGTGAAGTTGTTGAGCTTCTCGATAGCGCGGAGCTTGGTCTCATCGGTCATCCAGGGGAGATTGATGATGTGCTTGCCGAGCGACACCTTGAGGTTGCCCACGAGGTCGAGCATCTTCTGCTTGGAGGTTTCGGGGAAATGCTTCTCTACATAGAGGCGGCCGATAGCCTCGCCCATATAGCTGTCGGGCACACCGAGAGCGCGCTTCCAGCGCGGACGCTGCTGCTGCACACCCGAGCGTACTTTGGCAAACTCAAACGAAGTGTCGGTGAACTTATCGCTCAGATAGGGAGCGGCCTGGGCCACATATTTCCAGAGGTAGTAGTCCTTGATCTCGCGGTCGGACAGGGTGGCAAGCAGATTGTCGGCCTGCTTCATTCCCTTGGGCTCGGTGAGGATGAACTGCTGGGGAGTCTCGATATCCATGGTCTCGACGAAGAAGCGGTCCCACTGGATATGCGGGTAGTCGGCCTTGAGCTGGTCGAGCGTGCGGGGATTGTACATGGCGGGGATATTGCGGCTCTCCTCGCGGGTGAGGGCGGAGTCGGCGATGGCTGTCTCGATCTTCAAGACGTTCTCCATGATGCGCTTTGCGTCTTTCTTCTTGAAGCCGGCGTTGACCATCTGGTCGACGATAAGCTTTTTATAGGCGTTGCGGATCTTTAGAGTCTCTTTGTCGTTGTTCAGGTAGTAGTCGCGGTCGCCCAGACCCATCGAGCCGCCGGAAACGTACATGGCGTAGCGGTTAGAGTCGGCCATATCCTCCATGGGACCGGCTCCGAAGAAGGGACTTGAATAGTATTTGTGCATCCACAGCAGCAGGTCGGCCATCCCTTCAGGCGTAGTGCTCTCGATTTTGCGGAGATCGGCCTGGATGGGAGCGGCGCCCTCGGCGTTGCGGCGCACGGAGTCCATGCCCTGCGAGTAGAGGGTCCAGATTTTGAAGGCGTTGGTGCCGGGTTCGGGATTGGTGGCGCCCAGATTGAGCACGATTTCCTTCACCTGATTCTCGGCGGAGTCGTTGAGGATGTTGAACACGCCGTAGCGTGCGTACTCGGCCGTGAGGGGGTGAGCCTTCAGCCAGCCGTTGTTCACGTGGTGGTAGAAGTCGTCGCCGGCGGGAACGGAATTGTCGATATAAGCCGGATTGACGCTTTTAAGATGTTCGGTTGCCATAGCGTTGACCGAAGTAGCGGCGATGGCTGCGAAAGCCAGAGCCAAATGGTTGAATTTCATCTTATATTGATATTAAATAACTATTCAGGATGATTTACACTGTACCGGTCTGATTACGTATGATGGTTTCGTTTGAAACAGGAAGCGATGCCTCCGAATATATCGGACGCAACGGCGGGGCGAAAGGTTGCAGCCGCCGGCAGATTTTTCCGCATAGGCGGGGAAATCTTTCAGACGTTGAAACGGAAGTGCATGATGTCGCCATCCTGCACGATGTATTCCTTACCCTCGACGCCGAGTTTACCGGCTTCCTTTACGCCCTGCTCGCCCCCGAGGCCTACATAATCGTCGTATTTTATGACCTCGGCCCGGATGAATCCCTTCTCGAAGTCGGTATGGATGATTCCGGCACACTGCGGAGCTTTCGATCCACGCATGAACGTCCAGGCACGCACTTCGTCGGCTCCGGCGGTGAAGAATGTCTGGAGGTTGAGCAACGCGTAAGCCGAACGGATCAGTCGGGCCACACCCGACTCCTCCAGGCCGATCTCATTGAGGAATTCCTGACGCTCCTCGTAGGTGTCGAGTTCGGCGATGTCGGCTTCGGTCTGGGCAGCTACAATAAGCAGCTGTGCGTTCTCTTCCCTGATGGCCTCGCGCACTGCATCGACATAGGCGTTGCCGCTTACGGCCGAAGCGTCGTCGACGTTGCATACGTAGAGCACGGGCTTGTCGGTCAGCAGGAAGAGCTCGCGGGCATATTTCCGCTCGTCGGGGGTATCGAGCACCACCGAGCGTGCGGGTTTTCCCTGATCCAGAGCTTCCTTGAACCTGCAGAGCACCTCATATTGCATTTTGGCAACTTTGTCGCCCCCCGTCTGAGCCTGCTTCTGAGTGCGGGCGATGCGACCCTCGATGGTCTCCAGGTCCTTGAGCTGGAGCTCGTAGTCTATTATCTCCTTGTCGCGCACGGGATCGACGGTGCCGTCGACGTGGGTGATGTTGTCGTCGTCGAAGCAGCGGAGCACGTGGATTATGGCATCCGTCTCGCGGATGTTTGCCAGAAACTTGTTGCCCAGCCCCTCGCCTTTGCTCGCGCCCTTCACCAGGCCGGCTATGTCGACAATCTCGACAGTGGCTGGAACGACGCTGCGCGGCTGGCACATCTCGACCAGGCGGTTGAGACGTTCGTCGGGCACGGTAATCACGCCCACATTGGGTTCTATCGTACAGAAAGGGAAATTGGCCGACTGCGCTTTCGCGTTGGAAAGGCAGTTGAACAGTGTCGACTTGCCCACATTGGGAAGTCCGACAATTCCGCATTGCAATGCCATGATGCTATATCGTATGCTATGTTATATTTGTAAATTTTTCGTTGTCGGACTGCAAAGTTACGCAAAAATCGCGGGTTTTACGTACCTTTGCAACTGCAAACCAACCGAAAGAACGTAAAATTTCCATCAGATGAATATCGCAATTGTAGGAACCGGCTATGTCGGACTGGTATCAGGCACCTGCTTCGCCGAGATGGGCGTAAACGTAACCTGCGTCGACATTGACAAAGAAAAAATCGCGCGGCTGAAGCGCGGAGAGGTACCCATCTACGAGCCCGGGCTCGACGAGATGGTGCTCCGCAACCACCGCGAGGGTCGCCTCAACTTTTCGACCGACCTGGCCGAGGTAATCGACGACGTGGAAGTTGTTTTCAGCGCCGTAGGCACTCCTCCCGACGAAGACGGTAGCGCCGACCTGAAATACGTGCTTGAAGTTGCGCGCACATTCGGCCGCAATATCAACAAGTACACTCTGCTCGTTACGAAATCCACCGTACCCGTCGGCACAGCCGCCAAGGTAAAGGCCGCAGTAGCCGAGGAGCTTGCAAAGCGTGGCGCCGAAGTGCCATTCGACGTGGCTTCCAACCCCGAATTCCTCAAAGAGGGCGCGGCCATCAAGGACTTCATGAGTCCCGACCGTGTGGTTGTCGGCGTAGAGAGCGACCGCGCCCGCGAACTGATGAGCCGTCTGTACCGCCCCTTCCTGCTCAATAACTTCCGCGTAATCTTCACCGACATCCCCTCGGCCGAAATGATAAAATACGCCGCCAACTCGATGCTCGCCACGCGCATTTCCTTCATGAACGACATCGCCAACCTCTGCGAACTCGTGGGCGCCGACGTCAACATGGTGCGCAAGGGCATCGGCTCCGACTCGCGTATCGGGTCGAAATTCCTCTATCCCGGCTGCGGCTACGGGGGCAGCTGCTTCCCCAAGGACGTCAAGGCTCTGATCAAGACCGCCGAGAAGCGCGGCTACAAAATGCGCGTACTTTCGGCCGTCGAGGAGGTCAACGACCGCCAGAAATCCATCGTCTTCGAAAAACTCGTGCGCCATCTGGGCGGAGTCGAGGCTCTCAAAGGGAAGAAAATCGCCATCTGGGGTCTCGCCTTCAAGCCCGAGACCGACGACATGCGCGAGGCGACGTCGCTCGTCACCATGCGCCTGCTCACCGAGGCCGGTGCCACCGTGCGCGTGTTCGACCCCGTGGCGATGGACGAATGCCGACGCCGCGTGGGCGACGCCGTGGAGTATGCCAAGGATATGTACGACTGCGTACTTGATGCCGACGCCCTGCTGATGCTCACCGAGTGGAAGCAGTTCCGTCTCCCATCGTGGGGCGTAATCATCCGCTCGATGAAGCGTCCGCTCGTAATCGACGGCCGCAACATCTACGACCCCGCCGACATGGAGGCCCAGGGACTCGAATACAGCTGCATCGGGCGCTGACCCATCCCCCATGGTTCCCGCGCACATTAATATATAAATATATAGGTAATCATTAGGTCTGCCAGCATGCGCGATTCCCGCGACATAAACCTGATGTACGTAAAAGGCATCGGACCCGCCAAGGCCAAGCTCCTCAAAGAGGAACTTGGCCTGGCGAGCGTCTACGACCTTCTGCATCACTTTCCCACCCACTATGTGGACCGCTCGCAGATCTACCGCATCGCCGACTTTGAAGGGGAGATGCAGGCGGCCGTGCAGGTACGCGGCCGCTTCGTCAGTTTCTCCACACAAGGCGAAGGGGCACGCATGCGCCTGATCGGCCTCTTCACCGACGGCTCGGCCACGATGGAAGTTGTGTGGTTCCAGCGCATCAAATATATCCGCGAGGCCTACCATACGGCCACGGAATACGTGCTCTTCGGCCGCCCGCAACTTTTCAACCACCGCTGGAGCATGGTTCACCCCGAAGTCGACGCGCCGGAGTCGGCCGGAGCCTCGCAGGGCCTGCGCGGCGTATATCCGCTCACCGAAAAGCTGCGCAACAGGGGAATCTCCACACGCACGATGTTCAACTGGGTTCAGAATGCGCTGAAAGCCTTTCCCGACATCGCCGAGACTTTGCCTGAAGATCTCCGCAGCCGCTACAATCTGATGGGAGCGGCGCAGGCGATGCACACCGTCCATAACCCTTCGGGCCACGCTGAACTCCAGCGCGCACGCGAGCGCCTGAAATTCGAGGAACTCTTTTTCCTCCAGCTGAACATACGCCGCTATGCCATGCGGCGCAAGCAGGAACTGATGGGATTCCGTTTCCCGCGTATCGGCAAGTTTTTCAACGATTTCTATTCCCAGATTCTCCCCTTCCCGCTCACCGCCGCCCAGAAACGCGTAATCCGCGAGATACGCGCCGACGTCGACACCGGACGCCAGATGAACCGTCTCGTGCAGGGCGACGTCGGCTCGGGCAAAACGATAGTGGCCCTCATGGCCATGCTGATGGCGCTCGACAACGGCTGTCAGGCCTGCCTGATGGCTCCAACCGAGATTCTTGCCACCCAGCATTACGAATCGCTGCGCGCGCTGGCCGCCCCGATAGGCATAAACGTTCGGCTACTCACGGGCTCCACGCGTAAAAAAGAACGCGACAATCTTCTGGCGATGCTTGCCGACGGCTCGCTGCATATACTTATCGGCACCCATGCGCTGATCGAAGACTCCGTGCAGTTCCGCAATCTTGGCATGGTAGTCATCGACGAGCAGCACCGCTTCGGAGTGATGCAGCGCGCACGCCTCTGGAGCAAAAATTCCATCGCACCCCATGTGCTGGTGATGACCGCCACGCCGATTCCACGCACTCTGGCGATGACCGTCTACGGCGACCTCGACGTATCCGTAATCGACGAACTGCCGCCGGGCCGCAAGCCCGTGACCACCCTGCTGCGCTACGACGACCAGCGTTTCAGCGTATACAGTGCCATCGGCCGTGAGTTGGCAAAAGGGAGGCAAGCCTATATCGTCTACCCCCTCATCCAGGAGAACGAAAAACTCGACCTCCGCAGCCTTGAGGAGGGGTACGAACTGATTCGCGACACGTTTCCACACTATCGCGTGGCCTACGTGCACGGCCGCATGAAACCCTCCGAGAAAGATTTCCAGATGCAGCTTTTCGCCTCGCACGAAGCCGACATTCTCGTGGCCACCACCGTGATCGAGGTTGGAGTCAACGTGCCCAACGCCTCGATGATGCTCATAGAGAACGCCGAGCGCTTCGGCCTGTCGCAGCTCCATCAGCTTCGCGGACGCGTGGGCCGCGGTGCCGACCAGAGCTACTGCGTGCTCATGTCGAAGAGAAAAATCACCACCGAGACTCGCAAACGCCTTGAACTGATGACCGCCACCACCGACGGCTTCGTAATAGCCGAGGCCGATATGAAGATGCGCGGCCCCGGCGACATCGAGGGGACAATGCAGAGCGGAATCCCCTTCAACCTCCGGATTGCCAGCCTCGCCTCCGACGGCCAGCTCGTGCAGCTCGCCCGAAATGCCGCATCGGAGATACTTGAGGCGGACCCCACTCTCTCCTCACCCCCATCCCTGCCACTCGCCCGCGAAGTCTCACTCCGCTTCCCCCGACAGGTCGACTTCTCCAGAATTTCCTGAAGTCAGCCCGCGCTTCAGCTTTTTTACTTGCCAGTTTTCCCGAATACACCTATCTTTACACTCATCGAAACAGTTTACTCATTCTATTTTGCCTTATGCCGTCATATAAGATCGCCGCGGTAATGCGTTCCGGAGTTTATTCGCCCAACCATATCGGCAACGACGCCACAATTCTCAACACTGTGGCCGACCAACTGCGCAAGCGCGGCTGCGAAGTACACATATATTCCGAGGAACAGTTTGTGGCAAGCAGAATCGATGAGCCGGTGATTATAAATATGTGTCGCGAGCGAACCTCGATAGATAAACTGCAACGGCTTGAATCGGAGGGACGACTCGTAATCAACTCGGGCCATGGAATCGAGAACTGCATCCGCGAGCGCCAGGCCCGCATACTTATCGGTTCTGGCCTTCCCTACCCGGAAAGTATTATTGTAGATACCAACGAGGCCGTAGAGCGCCGTCTGCGCGAGGCTGGCATGGGCCAGTGCTGGATAAAACGTGCCGACTTCCACTCGCAGCACGCTGAGGACGTAAGCTATGTGCGCACCCCCGAGGAAGCGCAGGATGTGCTTCAGGAATATTTCCTGCGCGGATTCCGTCGCGCAGTGATTTCCCGCCACCTGCCGGGACAGCTCGTAAAATTCTATGGCGTTGCCGACACGGATTTCTTCCACTGGTTCCGTCCATACGAACCCTTCGACGCCTCAGAGCCATCGCTTCCGGAAAACATCGACGTAGAGCGAACACTCAAGGAGATCTGCGCCCGGGGGGCACGAGAACTGAATCTGATGGTCTACGGCGGCGAATGCATCCAGGATGCCTCCGGCCGGCTGCACATTATCGATTTCAACGACTGGCCCAGCTTCGCGCCCTGTAGGCCGGCGGCCGCAAAAGCCATTGCCAAGGCCGTTCTCGCCGCTGCCAAAGGCCGCGACCTCTGATTTCCCCTGCTCCCAACATCTTTTTCTTCCTCCTCACATCATCCCTATTGGCCGCATTTGCCCCTTTTATCTGCCTTATTTGCCCTATTAGCATTTATTAACTATCAATTGGCTACAAATAGCATCATATACTTATTTTAACTTATTTCGCCGTAATTTGAGCCTCTTTTGCAAATTTCAACATATTTTACGCTTAAAAAATTTTTACATTCCAATCTTTGCCCGTACCTTTGACGCCGTTATCGCAACACACCAGTCGCACACATCTCTCCCTCCCGAATTAACACAACTAAAATCCACACACAACTAAAAACACATGGAAAAGATTCTCAAAGCCGAAGGTAAGCTCGGCGTCCTCGTGGTCGGCCTCGGTGCCGTATCAAGCACATTCATAACCGGCGTACTGATGACCCGCAAAGGTCTCGCAAAGCCCGTAGGGTCGATGACGCAGTACGACGTGATGCGCGTAGGCGAAGGTGCCGACAAGAAATACCTCAAATACAACCAGATAGTTCCCCTGGCCGACCTGAACGACATCGTATTCGGCGCATGGGACGTCTACCCCGCCAACGCTTTCGAGTCGGCAGTAAACTGCGAAGTGCTCAAAGCCAAGGACATACTCCCCGTAAAAGATGAGCTCGAGAAAATCGTGCCCATGAAAGCTGCTTTCGATCATAACTACGCCAAGCGTCTCGACGGCGACAACGTGAAAACCTGCACCTCGCGCTGGGACATGACCGAGCAGATCCGCCAGGACATCCGCGACTTCAAGAAGCGCACCGGCGTGGACCGCGTGGTAGTGCTCTGGGCCGCTTCCACCGAGGTTTACGTGCCCGTCGACAAGGAGGTTCACTACACCCTCGACCAGCTCGAAAAGGCGATGAAAGCCGACGACCGCGCGCGCATCGCCCCCTCGATGTGCTACGCCTACGCCGCCCTCTCCGAAGGCTGCCCCTTCATAATGGGAGCGCCCAACACCACCGTCGACATCCCCGCAATGTGGGAGCTGGCAGAGAAGACCCACATGCCTATCGCCGGCAAAGACTTCAAGACCGGCCAGACGCTCGTTAAGTCGGGCTTCGCCCCCATCATCGGCACACGCTGCCTCGGCCTGGCCGGATGGTTCTCCACCAACATTCTGGGCAACCGCGACGGCCTTGTGCTCGACGAGCCCGACAACTTCCGCACCAAGGAGGTATCGAAACTCTCCACCCTTGAGTCGATTCTCGTGCCCGAGAAGCAGCCCGACCTCTACACCGACTACTACCATAAGGTGCGCATCAACTACTACCCCCCGCGCAACGACAACAAAGAGGGCTGGGACAACATCGACATCTTCGGCTGGATGGGCTACCCCATGCAGATAAAGATCAACTTCCTCTGCCGCGACTCCATTCTGGCCGCTCCGCTCTGCCTCGACCTCGTATTGCTCAGCGACCTGGCCGCGCGCAAAGGCCGCTACGGCATCCAGCGCTTCCTCAGCTTCTTCCTCAAGAGCCCGATGCACGACTACACGCAGGACGAGGTGCCCGTAAACAACCTCTTCGAGCAGTATACCATGCTGAAAAACGCCATCCGCGAGATGGGAGGGTATCCTGCCGACGAGCCCATCGACTAATGGGGACGTGTCATAACGGCTCATCTGGCAGGAGCCATTCTGACAACATCCCCACCATCCGGATAAGACTGAACTCATATCCTTTATCTTATTTCAAGCGCCTCCGGAATCGCTTCCGGGGGCGTTTTTATATCCGGCTTTCGCATTCGGCAAAAAATTATTACCTTTGCAGGTTGAAATTCTGAAGTAAGTCAACATGCAGAACATCCGTAACATCGCCATCATAGCCCACGTGGACCACGGCAAGACCACGCTGGTCGATAAAATGCTGCTCGCCGGAAATCTTTTCCGCGAAAACCAGAACGCCGGCGAACTCATTCTCGACAACAACGACCTCGAGCGCGAGCGCGGCATAACGATTCTCTCGAAAAACGTTTCCATCAACTACAAGGACACCAAAATCAACATCATAGACACTCCGGGCCACGCCGACTTCGGCGGCGAGGTGGAGCGCGTGCTCAATATGGCCGACGGCTGTCTGCTGCTGGTCGACGCCTTCGAGGGCCCGATGCCCCAGACGCGCTTCGTGCTCCAGAAGGCCATCCAGATGGGTCTGAAGCCCGTAGTGGTGATCAACAAGGTCGACAAGCCCAACTGCCGCCCCGACGAGGTGCAGGAAATGGTGTTCGACCTGATGTTCAACCTCGACGCTACCGAGGACCAGCTCGACTTCCCCACCATCTACGGCTCGGCCAAAAACGGATGGATGAGCACCGACTGGAGCAAGCCCACCGACAATATCACCCCACTTCTCGATACAATCCTAGAACACATCCCCGCTCCCACCACCTACGAGGGTGAGCCCCAGATGCTCATCACGTCGCTCGACTACTCCAACTATGTGGGCCGTATCGCCGTAGGACGCGTTCACCGCGGCACCATCCGCGAGGGGATGGAAATCGGCCTGTGCAAGCGCGACGGCTCCGTAGTGCGCCAGCGCGTCAAAGAGCTCCACACATTCGAAGGAATGGGTCGTAAGAAAGTAAGCGAGGTCGCTTCGGGCGATATCTGCGCCATCGTCGGCCTGGAGAACTTCGAGATTGGCGACACTGTGACCACCGTCGACAATCCCGAGCCCCTGCCGCGCATCGCCATCGACGAGCCCACAATGTCGATGACCTTCACCATCAACGATTCCCCATTCTTCGGGAAGGACGGCAAATACGTCACATCACGCCATATCCAGGACCGCCTCACCCGCGAACTCGACAAAAACCTCGCCCTGCGCGTGGAGCGCACAGAGCGAGAGGACGCCTGGAACGTGTTCGGCCGCGGCGTGCTCCATCTATCGGTGCTGATCGAGACCATGCGCCGCGAGGGCTACGAGCTGCAGGTGGGCCAGCCGCAGGTTATCGTCAAGGAGATCGACGGCGTGAAATGCGAGCCCGTCGAGATGCTCACCATCAACGTAACCGAGGAATACGCATCGAAGATGATCGACCTCGTTACGCGCCGCAAGGGCGAGATGCTCTCCATGACCTCCCAGGCCGACCGCGTGCATATGGAGTTCCAAATTCCCTCGCGCGGTATCATCGGCCTGCGCAACAACGTGCTCACCGGCTCGGCCGGAGAGGCAATCATGGCCCACCGCTTCCTTGAATACCAGCCCTGGAAGGGCGACATCGAACGCCGCACCAACGGCTCGCTCATCGCCATGGAGGCCGGTACGGCCTACGCCTACGCCATCGACAAACTTCAGGACCGCGGCCGCTTCTTCATCTTCCCCCAGGAGGAGGTTTACGCCGGCCAGGTAGTCGGTGAGTCTGCCAAGGACAAGGATATCGTTATCAACGTGACCAAATCCAAGAAGCTCACCAACATGCGCGCCTCCGGCGCCGACGAAAAGGCAAAAATCGTGCCTCCGGTGGTGTTCAGCCTCGAAGAGGCGCTCGAATACATCAAGGAAGACGAGTACGTTGAGGTAACACCCAACCATCTCCGCATCCGCAAGATTATCCTCGACGAACTTGAGCGCAAACGCACCAACAAGGTCTGAACCCGCCCACCGGCTCCGCGACAACACAATATTATATAGTAAAATTATATAGTAAACCCAGACACAACTCCCCATCGCAATGGCCAAGCCTTCGATTCCCAAAGGTACGCGCGACTTCTCTCCCGCCGAAATGGCGCGCCGCAATTATATCTTCAATACCATCCGCGACGTGTTCGGCCTCTTCGGCTACAACCCCATCGAGACTCCCGCTATGGAGAATCTCTCCACCCTGATGGGAAAATACGGCGAAGAGGGCGACAAGCTTCTCTTCAAGATTCTCAACTCCGGCGACTTTCTGCGCGGCGTCGACCAGCAGCTGATTGCCGACGGCAATTGTCCGCGCCTGGCCACACAGCTCTGCGAGAAGGGGTTGCGCTATGATCTCACAGTGCCATTCGCACGTTATGTGGTGCAGCACCGCGACCAGCTCCAGCTCCCCTTCCGCCGCTACCAGATTCAGCCGGTATGGCGCGCCGACCGACCGCAGAAGGGGCGCTACAGAGAGTTCTACCAGTGCGACGCCGATGTAGTCGGCTCCGACTCGCTGGTCAACGAAATCGAACTGCTGCAGCTTATCGACGAGGTGTTCCGCCGCCTGCGCATCCGTATCACCATCAAGGTAAACAACCGCAAGGTACTCGCCGGAATCGCCGAACTTATCGGAGCCCCGGATAAAATCGTCGACATCACCGTGGCCATCGACAAAATTGACAAAATCGGTATCGACAACGTCAACGCCGAGCTGCGCGAGCGCGGCCTCTCCGACGAGGCCGTGGACGCCCTCCAGCCTATCCTCACCATCGACGGAACACTCCAGGAGCGCCTCGCCAAACTCGACGAACTGCTCGCCACGAGCGAGACAGGCCGTCTGGGCGTAGCCGAATTGCGCGAGGTCACCGACGGCGTTACCGCCCTTGGGCTTGAAGCTGAGCTTGACCTCGACGTATCGCTCGCCCGCGGTCTCAATTATTATACAGGCACCATCATCGAGGTGAAGGCCCGCGACGTGGAAATCGGCAGCATCACCGGCGGTGGACGCTACGACAACCTCACGGGCGTGTTCGGCATGCCGGGTCTTTCCGGCGTAGGCATTTCCTTCGGCGCCGACCGCATCTACGATGTGCTCAACGCGCTCGACCTCTACCCCTCGGCCGCCACGACCTCCACCCGCGTGATGTTCACAAACTTCGGCACCGCTGAAGCCGCAGCATCCATGAAAATCATCAAGGAACTGCGCGCCGCCGGCATCCCCGCCGAAATCTATCCCGACGCAGCCAAAATGAAGAAGCAGATGACCTATGCCAACGCAATGGCCATCCCCTACGTCGCCATGGTCGGCGAGAGCGAGATGGCCTCCGGCAAACTCGCCCTGAAATGCATGGCCACCGGCGAGCAGCAGCTGCTCACACCCGCCGAGGCAGTTGATGCCCTCAAGGCCTGACGGCCACCATCTTCCGATTCGATAAAACGCTAAATTCAAGATAAGCAACGTGAAAAAAACGCTTAAACTCTTTCTCCTCGCCCTCGTAGCCCTCTGCGCCGCCATTCCGGCCCGCGCCGAATTCCGGTGGGGACCCACGGCCGGTATAGCCATAACAAATCTCAAATTCAAGCAGGACCTCGTGGCCGTAGACCAGGGCATAGGCCCCGTATTGGGTGTGCAGGGCGAGATGATGTTTCCCGGCATCGGCTTCGGCATCGACATAGGCGCGATGTATGCCATGCAGGGCGCAACGCTCAACCTCGGGCAGTGGGAGATGTTTCGCGCCGACGGCTACGGCAAGGAGCGCTCCTACCTCCATACCCTCCAGATTCCCATATCGCTGCGCTTCAAGTGGACCCGCCTCAACGGGCTGGAGGACTGGGTGGCACCCTACGCATTCGGCGGCCCGGTGTTCAACCTCACCGTGGCCCACAACTCGCTCGATGCACTCGACTACGCCAGTGCTATTGGCATGCAGGCCGGCCTCGGCTTCGAAATTCACCGCAACTGGCAGATTCAGGCCTCCTACACCTGGGGGCTCACCTACTCGGTGAAGTTCGCCAAGCTCCTGGACTACTCCGCCCGCGAGAAATACTGGACCGTCCGTGCAGTTTACTTCTTCTAATCGAGCTTTATCCTGAATAATCCCGATTAAGCCCGATTATCCGGATTAATCCCGAATAGTCCACATTAATCTCGATAATTCTCAGTTAATTTTTCTCTTCGCGGTTGAGTGTAAACCGTTTTTGATTCGAAATAAGCATTGTAGACCCTCGAAAACCCGAGGTCGTCTGCAATGCTTTTCTTTTTGAACCGAAAATCAACAACCTAACAATCTATCTTTTTATGAGAAAACTGTTTACACTCATGGCATGCGCGGCCCTCACCGCCGGCTCCGCATTTGCCGACATCAAAATCGGGGATGCCACCTACCAGACTCTCCAGGACGCTGTCTCGAAAGTAGAAGAAGGCCAGACAATCGAACTTTCCGGTGAAGTGCAATGCACAGACCGCGCCGGTAAGGCAGGCGTAAACTTCTCCATCACAGGCGATGGAACCGCTGTGATTAAAGGTATGAACCGTGGCAAACTCGCTTTTTATATGCCTGGAAGCAGCAAGACCGTCAGCATATCTAACGTAACATTCGATGGGAAGGGCAACCAATGGGATGCATCCCCCGTTGTGGAAGCTGGCAACGGAACTCTCATTCTTGATAATGTCATCTTCCAAAACTTCAAAATCGACATTACCAAAAAGGGTAACGACAACGATAATCCAGCACACAACAACATCATCTGCAATAAGTCGAATGGCAACCTTACGCTCAATAATGTAACCATTAAGGATTGCACCCTTCGCGAAGGTTTCAATTTCGGATATGTCTTCACCGGCCGCAATAAGGGCATGACAATTAAGGGCAACAACGAAATCGGGAGCATCTATCTCGAAGGAAGCAATGCCTTAAATGCTACCGAATTAACCAATGCGACTGCTATCAACATAATTCTCGACGGCACAAAGCGCACAGACAATAGCACCGTTATTGCCGGATATACCGACTCCTCAAAATTCAACTTTATCGGCTGTGCAGAAGGCTATGGTATTGAATCCAATGGCGGCAACCTCGTATATGCCAAGCAGAACTACGTCGCCATGATTGGCGAAACGGGCTACAAAACCATCTCCGAAGCCCTCACAGCTGCTGTAGTAGCTGTAGAGGAAGGCCAGCAGACTGTTGTCAGCGTGCTCGACAACTGCCAGACTGCCTCTCGCTTCCTTCCCAATAAGAAACTCAACTTCAACATCCTTGTTGAAGCAACCGGCGAAGCAAAAACCATCACCCGCTTCACCGGCTCCAACAACAACACGATGTTCGAGCTGAGCAACGACTGCGGCGTCTCTACCCTCACACTCCGCAACCTCATCCTCAAGAATGAAAACACCGCCGTAACCAACAGCATGATTGCTGTTCAGAAGGGTAAAATTATTCTTGAAAAAGTTGTAGCAAACTATGCCACAAGCGCAACATCTCTCATAAACGTTAAGGAGACAGGCTGGCTCTACCTTACCGACAGCAAACTCGGCAAGGTTTTCGTCAACACCAACGGTCACCTCCATCTCGCCGGCGACAACACCATCACCATCGAACTCGCCGCTGTAAGCGGTAATAAATTTGCCCGCATCCAGGTGGAAGGCGAAATGACCAATGCTACACCCATCTCCATCACATCCGCCGACATGCCTAACTACGTCGGCAAAACTCTCGTGACCACTGCAGAAGGTGTGGAGGCTGACCCCTCGAAATTCGCGCTGCCCGCAGGATATGAATTCTCCGCCGTAGAAGGCGGTCTCGCAGTAGCCCTGACGAAGCCCGGCGTGCCCGCTCTCGCTATCGATGAAGCTGCCAAGACCATAACCGTAACCGCCGAAAAGGGCTGCACCGTATGGTATCAGGTTAGCGATAACCCCGCGGCTGCCGCCAAGCAGGCATTCAGCGTGCTCACTGCCGAGGAGACAGCTGCCATCGAGGCCGACGACACCTGGACAAATTCCGGCTTGCAGGAATACACCGTGACCGTTGAAAACGGGAAGAACTACGCTTTTGCCGCAGTTCCCGCCGGAATGACTCCTTCCATGACCCATAGCGACGCCACCGGCGTTTCCGTAAGCGTCACCGGCGTGATTACCGGCGTTGAAGGCGTAGAAGCCGATACCGACGCTGACGCCCCCGTTGAATACTTCAACCTCCAGGGTCAGCCCGTAGCCAATCCTGCCAACGGCATCTACATCCGCCGCCAGGGCTCTAAAGTAGAAAAAGTGATAATGGACTAACCCCAACAAGCAATTGTCAGATTGTAAGGGCGACAGACGGCGTGAGCCGACTGTCGCCCTTATTCCTTTCTGCGCTGTAGCACCACTTCAATTCAATCGTATGGCAGCTGCGCCCCTCCCGCCGGCCGATAGCGAGGCGCCTGTGCAAAAAAAATCCGGCGTCACCTCTCGATGACAACGGATTAAAGCCAAAAGGCATGATCTGTGATACTAAGTGTGAGTTGTTTGTTCTTACAACTTCAAGTGTAGAGATTATCTTACTTACATTCATCCGAAAAGTTGTCAGAAAAAGGTTGCCTTCCGTATAGCCTCACGGCCGACAGAAAACTACCGTTTACGAATAAAATCAATAGCATAAGTCGGAACTACGATCTTATCGTGTATCGTACTAATTTACCAGCTATTTTCCTTTATTTAATCGTTTCGGCAACTTTTCAACCACAAAGGTAGCTACTTCGCTCTAATACGCAAAAACATTTGCTCTCGATTTTACCTTTTGGCTACATTTTTATGGTTAATCTTTGTTAATCAACCCGGAGAGAAGTCGGGATTCAGAGGGATTTTTGGGGATTCCAGATTAATCGGGATGCAACCCGACGAGGCCGGAGCAGAGGGAACCTCCCGAAGCGAAGAGGTAGCAGCCCGGATCGGCAAGGCGACGGCCCGGCGGCGTAGTCCTCTGAAGTTTTAGGTGGTTTTGCTTGGCTTCGCCGCCAAATAGTATTAAATTTGCATTCAGTAATTTCACGCAATCTAATCGCAAAAGATGAAATATCTCGTGACCGGAGGAGCCGGATTCATAGGCTCCAATTTCGTAAAATATCTTCTGAAAGTACACGGCCCGGAGGCCGAGATTCTGATTCTCGACTCGCTGACATATGCAGGCAACCTGCTTACCATCAAAGATGAGATAGAACTGACCAATGTGGAGTTCGTAAAAGGCGACATCGGCGATGCCGAGCTTGTGGACCGTCTTATGAAGGAATTCGACCCCGATTTCGTGGTAAACTTCGCCGCCGAGAGCCATGTGGACCGCTCGATTACCAATCCTCGGCTTTTCCTCGAGACCAATATCCTGGGAACGCAGACCCTCCTGGAGGCTGCACGCAAGGCGTGGCTCGACAGCACCGACGAGCAGGGACGCCCGCACTACCGACAGGGAAAGAAATTCCTTCAGATTTCCACCGACGAGGTATACGGCTCGCTTCCGCGCACGCCCGGTCAGCCCGCGCCGCTCCACCTCACCGAAGAGGTGGCATCAGTGGTAAAGGGCCGCACTGACCTACAGACTTTCGGCGAAGGCTTCTTCACCGAAGCCACACCGCTGTCGCCGCGCTCGCCCTATTCGGCATCGAAGACCGCTGCCGACATGCTCACCCAGGCCTACCACGAAACCTACGGCCTCCCCATCAACATAACCCGCTGCAGCAACAACTACGGCCCATATCAGTTCCCCGAGAAGCTCATACCTCTGGTAATCAAAAATATACTCGAAGGGCGTCACCTCCCGGTGTATGGCCGCGGCGAAAACGTGCGAGACTGGCTCTATGTCGACGACCACTGCAAGGCTATCGACATCGTGCTTCGCGAGGGTCGCATCGGCGAAGTCTACAATATCGGCGGCTTCAACGAGCAGGAAAACCTCGCCATAGTTAAGAGCATTATCTCAATAGTGCGCCGCCTCATGGAGGAGAATCCCGAATACCGCAAGCAGCTCACCATCCCCGTGGAGCAGATCGACGAATCGCTCATCGCCTATGTGAAAGACCGCCCCGGTCACGATATGCGCTATGCAATAGACCCGGAGAAGATTGCAACCGAGCTGGGCTGGTTCCCCGAGACGTCGTTCCCCGTCGGCATCGAGCAGACCGTGCGCTGGTATCTCGACAATCCCGAATGGAGCGACAGCGTAACCTCCGGTTCCTACCGCGACTACTACGCGCAGATGTACAAGGACCGCTGACCCATCAACCAGCTCTCCTCTGAAAAAAGAAACGACAAACCTTCACACCAAAATGAAAGGCATAGTTCTCGCCGGAGGCGCCGGCACGCGCCTCAACCCCATTACCAGGGGGATTTCCAAACAGCTTATCCCCATCTACGACAAGCCGATGATCTACTACCCGGTTTCGGTGCTCATGCTGGCCGGGATACGTGAGATACTCATAATTTCCACGCCTCAGGACCTTCCGGCTTTCCGCCGCATGCTCGGTTCGGGCGAAGAGATTGGCGTAAACTTCCATTACGCCGAGCAGCCGCGTCCAGAAGGGCTCGCCCAGGCGTTCATCATCGGCCGCGACTTCATCGGCGACGACGACGTATGTCTGGTGCTGGGCGACAACATTTTCTACGGCCAGGGATTCTCGGGAATGCTGCGCGACGCCACCGCCATCGCATCCGAACGGCGAGAGGCAACCGTATTCGCCTATCCGGTGAAAGACCCGCAGCGCTACGGGGTGGTATCGATCGGCCCCGACGGGCGCGCCACCAAAATCGAGGAGAAGCCCCAGAAGCCCGAAAGCGACAACGCCGTGGTCGGACTCTACTTCTACCCAAACGATGTGGTCGACATCGCCGCCGACGTGCGTCCCTCAGCCCGCGGCGAGCTGGAAATAACGTCGGTCAACAACGCCTATCTCGACCAGCGCCGTCTAAATGTGAAGCGCTTCGGCCGAGGATTCGCCTGGCTCGACACCGGCACAATCGACTCGCTCATGGAGGCGGCCAACTTTATTCAGGCTATCGAAAACCGTCAGGGCTTCAAGGTTGCTGTGCTCGAAGAGATTGCTTTCCGCATGGGCTGGATTGACGCCACACGCCTGCTCGCCCTCGGCAAAGAGATGGCCAACAACGACTACGGCCAATACCTGATAAATCTCGCCAAAAACGGCATCTGAGTATCCTGCCGGCATCAGCCGTAAATACACTTCCGGATACGGTTTCTTATAAAACAGCAAAAAAGATGGAAAAGATGCCTTCACGGCCCTGCCTGATCAGCCTCCCGCGCATTGCCGACCCGCGCGGCAGCCTCTCGGTGGTGCAGGGTGGAGAAGTGATTCCGTTCGAAATCAAGCGCGCGTACTGGATATACGACGTACCCGCCGGAGGCGAACGCGGAGGCCACGCACACCGCGCCATGAGCCAGCTGCTCGTGGCGGTGGCCGGCAGCTTCAACGTAAACCTATCCGACGGCCACAGCTGGCATACCTACACGCTCAACCGCCCCTTCACCGGACTGCTCATACCGCCCGGCATATGGCGCACACTCGACAACTTTTCGTCGGGAGCCGTTTGCCTTTCGATTGTCTCGACTCCCTACGATACAGCCGACTACATCTACGATTACGACGAATTCCAGCGCCTCACAGCCGATACCGAACCAAGGCTCTGACACACATTTTCATCCACTGCCAATGAATCCCGGAACACGCTACCCGTTTCTCGACCTCGCCACCGTCAACGCGCCGTATGCCGTCGAAATCGCAGCGCGACTGGCCGATGTTGTGGCCCGCGGGCGCTATGTGGGCGGCCCGGAAGTGGATGAATTCGAGGCGCGGCTGCGCCACGTCGCCGGAGCGGACTTCGCCATAGGCGTAAGCAACGGCCTGGACGCCCTGCGCCTGATTCTTCTCGGCTACATCAGGCTTGGCCGTCTGCAGCCGGGCGACGAGGTGATAGTTCCTGCCAACACTTATATCGCCTCGGTTCTTGCCATAACCCACGCAGGGCTTGTGCCCGTGCTCGCCGAACCTAATGCACTGACCTCCAACCTCGACACGTCGCGGCTGGAAGAGCTGATCGGACCGCGCACGCGCGCCATAATGCCCGTGCATCTCTACGGACGCGTATGTTTCGACGATGCGCTCATGAACGCCGCCCGACGCCACAATCTGCTCGTAATCGAGGACAACGCCCAGGCCATCGGGGCAGTCTCGGCCAATGACGGACTGAACGGCACGCGAACCACCGGCTCCCTCGGCCACGCCGCCGCCTTCAGCTTCTATCCCACCAAAAACATCGGAGGCATGGGCGACGCCGGCGCCGTGACCACTTCCGACCCTGAACTGGCCGCTACCGTACGCGCGCTCGCCAACTACGGCGCCGACCGGCGTTACCACAACATCCACGCAGGCTTCAACTGTCGCCTCGATACGATGCAGGCGGCCGTGCTCAACGTGAAGCTGCCGCACACCGCCGAGGAAAACGCCATGCGGCGCTCCATCGCCCGCATCTATTGCGATGAAATCCGCCATTCCGATATTCGCCTGCCGCTGATGGCAGACGATTGCGTGTTCCACCAGTTCGTAATCCACACCGACCGACGCGACGAGCTGACCGCCCACCTCACCGCCAACGGCGTCGGGTGGGACATGCACTACGCCACCCCGCCCCACCTCCAGCCCTGCTATCAGACCGGGCACAACGCTCTGCGCCTCCCCGAAGGGGGACTTCCGGCGACCGAGCGCCTTGCCGACACGCTGCTGAGCCTTCCGATCTCCCGCTGCACCTCGGAAACCGACGCCCGCGAAATCGCCGCAATCATCAACAGCTGGAGCTGAGCTCCCAAGCAATACGGACGAAATCGAGGCGGTGTTTCAGAATCCGGAATTCTGAGACACCGCCTTTCTCATTGCGGGGATAAAAATGTTGCCGTTTCAACCACACCATAATGATAAATTATGGGGTGGTTTTTGATATTCTGGCCACAATTACGAAAAACACACCTTTTTATCTCTTTTAATCCTTTCGTTTTGATATAAAGCTGAGCAAATTTGCAACGAATTTGTTCAGAAACCTACTGCAACCTTATCTAAATAAAAGTTCAGACACGCGCCTGCAACCCTTAATCTGAATGCCTGCACCGACCTTAAAAATCTGACGCCTTATATAGATACTTGCTTTTACCTTTAGATTCCTGCACTCTGAAATCTTTACTTAAACCTAACATATCTCTTTTATGAACAAAACCAAGACTGCACTATGCTGCTCGGCATTGCTGACGGCCGCCCTCGCCTGGGGTCAGAATCCCCCAGCGGGCTACACCACAGCTTTCGCCGATGAATTCGACTCGTTCAATTCGAGCGTCTGGACCTGCGAGGAAGGCTACCAGCGCAACAACGAGGCTCAGAACTATACGAAAGACAACGTCTACGCCACCGGCGGCAACCTCGTGCTGAAAGCCACAAAGCGCAACGAGGTACTCTGGCTGCCGCGCCCCGACTGGGGTCCCAGCGAGGCCCAGGAGTGCTGGTACAACTCCGGCAGCGTCTGGATGGCCAAGCAGGGCTTCGGTTACGGCATCTATGAAGTACGCGCGAAAATACCTACCGGACTTGGATACTGGCCTGCAATCTGGACCACCGGCGACGCCTACGAGTGGCCCTACAACGGCGAAATCGACATCATGGAGTACTACCCCTCCACGACCGGGAATCATCCCCACTCGATTCACGCCAACGTGGCCTACGGCGCCGAGACAGAGCGCTGGAAGGCTTCGTGGAACAGCAATGAGCAGGCAGTCGACGACGCCTCGTTCGGCAGCCAGTACCACATCTGGAAGATGGAGTACACCGACGACTACATCAAGCTGTACTGCGACGACCAGATGCTAAACTACACCATGCTCAACAATACGGTGAACAAACGCGCCGACTGGTTCCCCTACGATAACCTGAACCCCTACCGCGACCCCAACAACAAGCAGCAGATCCGCCTGAACCTCGCCCTCGGCGGCAACCTCGGCGGCTCGCTGGCCAACACGACCTTCCCGGCCGAGTATCTTATCGACTACGTACGCGTCTATACTCCCGACGGAACGGAATTCGACGTGCCCTCCGGCTACTCCTACGCCGGAAAGGACGGCAACCTCATTGCCAACGGCAGCTTCGAGGACCCCGGTTTCACCACGGAAGTTACAAAAGTATGGTCGGAAGAGACCCAGTCGGAACCTTCCTATACAATCGTCAAGGGACATCTCCCCTACTGGAAGGTCGCCCAGGACCCCTACAACGTCCGCGCAAGCATCGAGACCGAATCCGGCCGCGGCAACTACCTGAAACTCGAGCGCGACGCCTACCACGCGTGGGGCGACGGTACCGTCACCTACCACGTTAAGGGCCTTACCCCTGGCAAGACCTACACGCTCTCCTCGCTTATCAAGACTACCGGCTCCGCAACCCACGGCTTCCGCATCTACCAGTGCGACGACAAGGGCTACAAGACCTACAGCATCATCTCAGACCTCGTGGCTCCCGACAACGGTTCCTGGACCACCTATTCCCAGAGCTTCAAGGCCACCTCGAAGAATATCGCCATCGAAATTTACATCGCCAACCCCTGGAACAACAATAAAGGCAACAGCGCCGCTTCGTTTATGGTCGACGACGTAACCCTCACCGACGGCAACGGCGGCACGACCGTAGATCCTACCCCCGGCGGCGACGTTTCGGTCGACATCGTCAACCCCTCTTTCGACGACAACGGCAGTTACACCACACGAGCTAATTACGTCATTTCTGACTTTAACGGTTGGGGAATGGCTCTGTCTGATGGAAGCACTTTAGAAGGTGCATCTTGGCATGCTGTAGCCGCTCAGCTTCTTGATGAAGGAGACCGCAAGTTCCTGCGTATGGAGCGTTTCGCCCATGCAGGAGAAAATGGTTGGAGCGTGACACTCAAAGCTACCTCTACACCCGTAAGTGTAACACCCGGGAAAGAATACACTCTCACTTTCGACTCCCGTTGTACTATTGACGGAGATTGGAATACCTGGAATAACGATGCTCAAAGTTGGATGGCGGCAGGAGTCTCGGTAGAGGGAACAACCGGCACTGACGGTCACACGGAGCTTCTAACTCAGGGTCTGGGTGCCGAATGGGCTACCCATCCTATAAAATTCACACCTTCGGGCAATACAATCACCATCGTATGCTCTGTTCGCAAAATTTGGGGCGATGCAGTTTCCGGCTACTGCGACTTTGACAACTTCAAGCTGACTACCGAAGGCGATACGCCCGTGCAGCCTGAACCCGAGATTCTCCCCGTGCTCTACTTCCACGGCCAGCTGACCAACGGCTGGAAGCTGATGCCCGCATATCTCATGAGCGAGACCGACGGCATCTACACCGTATCCATGCCCCTGCTCTACGGCAATTTCAAGCTCACCACCGAGGAACTTGCCGCCGGCGAGCACCAGTACGCCACTCAGAATTACAGCATGGCGTACGGCACGGAATACTCGTGCCCGCAGTCTACAGAGGCCGGCAAGGACATGGCGATGGCCGACTTCGGCCTCAACTGCACCGTCACCTTCGACTACAACAAGAAGACCATCAAAATCGACGGCCAGCGCGTCGGCGACCTGAAAATCAACGGCGTCACAGCCGCGAAGAATGACAACGGCGTATACACCTGGACGCTCGACAAACTTGAAAGCGCCTTCACAATCACCAACGACGCAGGCCTGACGTTCACCACATCCAACTCCTCGATGGGCAACAAGACGGAATACGCCTGCTGGACCGGCTCCGCCGCAATGAAGACCGCTGAGAAGCTGAAAGACGTCACCGTAACCTTCGACCTCTTCAACAAGACTCTGAAAGTGGAAGGCACAATCGATTCCGGCGGTGTAATCGAACAGCCTTCGGCCGAAAATATGCTCGTCAACCCCTCGTTCGACATCTACGATGGCGTAGGCACCCTCGGTTACGCCCCTTACGGACCCGACAGCAACCCGACATGGTATAAATTCGGCTCGGCCAACTCGCTTCCCGGCTGGACGATGCCTAAGTTCGACGAGTGGGCAGGCGCCTGGTACTGGGGCGTACAGCCCGGCGTAATGAAACGCGCAGACGGCACAAGCTTCCTGCGCCTCTGGCGCCACCACGACGCAAACTCCAACAACGGCTGGCAGGTAGGCAACGATGACGACACCTACCACTTCTTCGTGGAGCAGGAAATTTCGGGCCTCACGCCTCATAAGGAATACTTCATCTGCTTCGACGTACGCCACAACGCCGCAAGCTCGAGCGAAGTAGAGAATGCCGGCTACGCACGCAGTGCCGCCGAACCATATCAGGGTCACGGCATCAAGATTATCGACGCCGACGGAACCGAGCTGATACACGAAGTCGCTCCCGGCGGCCAGGTAACGCTCGTAGATTACAACGGCAACGAAAAGGCTGCTGTAGAAGACGGCGACGGCTGGCAGAACGTGAAAATCATGTTCAACGCCAAATCGCCGACTGCAAAGGTTCGCCTATACATGTACAACCCCTCGATGAAGCAGAACTGGATGACATTCGCCGACTTCGACCATGGCGAATTCTATGAGAACCCCGTTCAGACCGGAATCTCCAACGTATCAGCCGAAGGCGAAGGCGCCGAGACCGTAATCGCAGTCTACAACCTCACCGGTGTGCGCGTAGCCGACTCCCTCAGCAATCTCCCCTCGGGAATCTACATCGTACGCACCACCAAGGGTACATACAAAAAGGTAATTGAATAAAGCTTAGATAAAGTACTGGTAACAGGAAGAGGCTGTGTCGCGCAGACACAGCCTCTTTCGCATTCAAGGCCTATAGGGCTTATAGGCCCTATAAATCTTAAATGAATATCCTCTATTATCCCCAAAGACGTACGTCTAAACTGTAGGGACATCGCTTTGCGATGTTGCAAATGCCTAAATGTCAATATTTTCATGTCTAACATCGCAAAGCGATGTCCCTACATTGACAGCGATACAATTGTTTGTAAACCAATTATAATATAGATATTGGGGAAAATAGAGGATATTCAATAAATCTTATTTGGCGCTAAAAAAAGCCGGCGGCCGGAGGGCCGTCGGCTTTATGAGTTTCTGTAAAATTCCGCGCCTATTAAAGTACGCGGCGGGCGCCAATGAAGCGCGATGCGTAGTAGGCGGCCGAGAGGCGGTCGATGCGGATGCCGCCGCCGATAGCTGCGTGAATGAAGGTGATTTCGCCTGTGGCGGGGTCGTTGTCGATGGCGATGGCCACATGGCCGACACGGCCGCTGCGCGAATTGCGCCCCTTGAAGAAGAGGAGGTCGCCGGCGCTGACCTCGTCGCGGGCGATTTTGGAGCCCTGGCCATACTGCACGGCCGACGAGGGGGAAAGCTCAACGCCGAACTGGCCGAAAACGTAGCTCGTGAAGCCGGAGCAGTCGAACCCTTTGGGCGACTTGCCGCCGCGCACGTAGCGCGTACCCATAAATTTGCGGGCGAAACCGAGCATGTCGGCCACCATCTGCGGGTCGGCTTCGCCGGCCGACATGATGCCGTCGTCGAGCAGCTCCATCCCTGCGGCGGGAACTATTTCGAAGGGGTTGGTGTGGGAAATCGAGGCGTAGTGCATTTCGGCTTCGTCGGCGGCCTGACGGGCGCTTACCGAGCGCGAAGTGCGGTGTGTGTTGTGCTTGGCCGATGTACGCTCTGCGCCTGCCGGGAAGGCAACCGCGATGGCGAGGAGGGCTGAAGCTATAATATTTCGAATCATTATAAAGGCTAAAGAAAAGGAACCGTCTGAAATTGCTATGACATCTTAGACCGGTTACTTAGTAAAAAAATGAATCGTCCGGACCTGTGCCGCCTGGGCATATACAGTCCGAACGATTGCAAAGTTAGCAAATTCAGCCCTTAAACGGAAATTTAGCAGGGGTAAATATGCTGATTTTATGTTAATTTAAGTTATCACCCCGCTCAGAAGAGCCAGGCGGCGGTTACGTTCCAGAACCGGTTTTTCGCGTCGACGCCCACCGGGCCGTAGAGCGAAGCCTCGCCCGAAGCCGAATTGCTCAGGCCCAGACCGTAGGCCGCGCCGAGTTCGAGCTTGTTGATGATGGTGAGGCCGAAGCCGAAAGTCCACGCGAAATCAAACTTGCGGTTGTTCCACGCGTTTTTCACGTTGCGGTCCGAAACGAGAAACGAGAAGTCGGGTCCGGTGGCCACGTAGGGGGTCACGAATTTGCCGATGAGCGGCAGGCCGAGGTTCCAGCGCAGATTTACGGGAATCTCTATGTAGCTGCGGCTTACGGTTACGTCGTTGTGGCCGGCCTTATCGAGGTCGTAGTTGGCGATGGCGCGGGCCGAGCGGCGTGTGAACATAATCGAAGCGTCGACGCCAAAGCCCAGCGGGGTAGAAAACTTCATCATACCGCCAAGCGTATAGCCCGAACGGTTGTCGGCGGCAAATGCGCTTTCGTTGAACTTGAGCGAGTTGATGGTCACGCCGCCCTTGAGGCCAAACGTTACGGGCGTGGCGGCGCCGGCCTTCGGAGCCGCGGCCAGAGCTGCGATTGCGGCGAGCCCCAGAGCAAAGTTTCTAAAGAATTTTTTCATATGCTGAATTATTGGATTCCCGACATATAAATCGGAAGGGTTACGCCGCAAAATTAGGAAAATTTGCCGAGAAATCGCAGAAAAGAGCTAACTTTGCGTAATTTCGACAAAATAATCAGACAAAACGACTCAATAAATATACCGGCATTTATGGACGCAGAAAAACATCTGGAACTCGAAGAAAAAGTGGTGGCGATGCTCAAGACGGTGTTCGACCCGGAAATACCGGTCGACATCTACAGTCTCGGCCTGGTTTACCGCATCGACCTCAGCGACGACGGCAACCTTACCGTCGACATGACCATGACGGCTCCCTCCTGCCCCATGGCCGACTTTATCCTTGAGGATACGCGCCAGAAACTGGAGTCGATAGAAGGGATCGAAGCCGTGACCATCAACCTCGTTTTCGAGCCCGAATGGAACAAGGACATGATGAGCGAGGAGGCCAAACTCGAACTCGGGATGCTCTGAACCGACCCCGACACCCCGCCACAGCCCATGGGAAAGACCTATTTCATATCCGACCTCCATCTGGGAGCCGGCTACATAACCGACGGACGCGCCCACCAGCAGCGTGTGGTGCGCTTCCTCGACAGTATCGCCGACGACGCCGACGAGCTGATAATGCTCGGCGACGTGCTCGACTACTGGTATGAATACCGCACAGTGGTTCCGCGCGGATTCACGCGATTTTTCGGCGCACTGGCCCGTCTGGCCGACCGCGGGGTGAAAATAACATGGTTCATCGGCAACCACGACATATGGATTTTCGACTATCTGCGCGACGAAATCGGCATGCGCGTGGTCGACGGCAGCGAAGTGCGCGAAATCTACGGCCGGAAATTCTATATGGCCCACGGCGATGGCGTAGGCCGGCTGCCGGCATCGTTCCGCATGATGCGTTCTATATTCCGCAACCGATTTTGCCAGAAGCTTTATGCGGCCATCCATCCGCGGTGGACAATTCCATTCGCACACGCATGGAGCACCCATTCACGCAACTATGAGGCATATGAGGCCACGGAGGGAGTCGACAGTTCCGACCCCCTTGTGGATTTCTGTCGCGAGTATCTGCGCGACGTCGATTCGACGGTCGACTATTTCGTGTTCGGACACCGACATGTGCTGGCCGACTTCCCGCTGAATCCCCAGGGATGCCGCATGGTTATTCTCGGCGACTGGATACGACATTTCTCCTACGGCGTGTTCGACGGGCAATCGTTCGCACTTAGAATTTTTAGCGATTAAATGCCTTTTTGCTGAAAAAAATTATTTTTCACGGATAAGCACACCAAGCAAACCTCATACAGACTTTCGCAGTCGAATCTTCCTATTTATCAAGACATTAAATCCGGCATAATATAGAGCAAACAAAAACATAGCTAAAAAAGTATGCCGTAAAACATATTAAAAAATTTTGTAGCTAAGATGAAAAGGGCGAACTTTGCGTCACAAACCTAAAACAATCTTTTTTACCTTAGAAATTGTACCTATTGGAAACCAATAAAGGGGCGCTTAGTGATAAGCGCCCCTTTATTTTCATACATCCCCTCCGGGGTGGCATGCGGAGCGCGCCGACGGAGCAAGTCTAAATTAATGTGAAAATGGGGCACAGAGGTTGAATTTGTTAAAATTAATGCTAAATTTGTGGCTAAGTACCTGGTCGAAATCTTGAACAGCTACTTACATCAACAACTTCCATACACTCACACTTACATTTAAGCTTATGGCAAAAATTCATGGAGCCGTCACCATTGAAAAAGAGCGCTGCAAAGGATGCGACCTCTGCGTGGTGGCCTGCCCGTGCGACGTTCTCGCCCTTCAGCCCAAGGAAGTGAACGACCGCGGCTATCACTTCGCCTATCCCCTCAACGAGGAAGCGTGTATAGGATGCGCCGCATGCGCTCTTGTATGCCCCGACGCCTGCATCGAGGTATACAAAGTAGTGGTGAAATAACCGGACACCGGCATCTGCAATCAAAAATCAAAAGAAACAGGACACACCCAAGCAAACCATCGCAAAAAGGATGAAAGAAGAAATAAAACTGATGAAGGGCAATGAAGCTATAGCCCACGCCGCCATACGCTACGGCGCCGACGGCTATTTCGGTTACCCCATCACCCCCCAGAGCGAAGTTCTTGAAACGCTTGAGGCGCTCATGCCGTGGGAAACCACGGGCATGACCGTACTCCAGGCCGAGAGCGAAGTCTCCTCGATCAACATGGTATACGGCGGCGCCGCAACGGGCAAAGCCGTGATGACCTCCTCGTCGTCGCCCGGCGTGAGCCTCATGCAGGAGGGAATCTCCTATCTGGCCGCCTCGGAGCTGCCCGCACTGATAGTCAACGTGATGCGCGGAGGCCCCGGTCTCGGCACCATACATCCGTCGCAGTCCGACTACTTCCAGGCCACCAAGGGAGGCGGCCACGGCGACTACCACCTGATTGTGCTCGCCCCGTCGACCGTTCAGGAAATGGCCGACTTCGTGGGCCTCGGCTTCGATCTTGCATTCAAATACCGCACCCCCTCGATGATTCTTGCCGACGGCATCGTAGGCCAGATGATGGAGAAAGTGGTCCTCCCGCCGCAGCGCCCGCGCCGCACGGCCGAAGAGATCGAGCGCCAGTGCCCCTGGGCCGTCACGGGCCGTAAGGGCGGCCGCGCGCGCAATGTCGTGACCTCGCTCGAACTCGATTCCGCCATTATGGAGAAAAACAACGAGCGCTTCCAACGCACCTACCGTGAAATCGAGAAAAACGAAGTGCGCTACGAAGCCCGCTACACCGACGATGCCGACTACCTCATCGTAGCATTCGGCTCCATAGCCCGCATCTGCCTCAAGGCCATCGAGGAAGCCCGCAAGGAGGGAATCAAGATAGGCCTGATACGGCCTATCACGCTCTGGCCATTCCCCTACGAAGCCATCCGCGAAGCTGCCAAAGGCGTAAAAGGAATCCTCTGCGTGGAAATCAACGCAGGCCAGATGATTGAGGACGTCCGCCTGGCCGTAAGCGACTCCGTGCCGGTGCGCCACTTCGGCCGCATGGGCGGAATCGTCCCCAACCCCCAGGAGGTGCTCGACGCGCTCCATAAAGATTTCATCAACCCTGCTAAAGCCTGAACCGAGCCATGACACGTGAAGAAATAATAGCCAACGGCACCAAAGTATATGCGCGGCCGAAACTTCTGAACCGCAACGTGATGCACTATTGTCCGGGCTGCAGCCACGGCGTAGTCCACAAACTCGTGGCCGAAATAATCGAAGAGCTCGGCCTTGAGGAAAAAGCCATAGGCATAGCCCCGGTTGGGTGCGCCGTATTCGCCTACAACTACATCGACTGCGACTGGGTAGAGGCCGCCCATGGGCGCGCTCCCGCCCTGGCTACAGCCGTGAGCCGCCTGCATCCTGAAAACGTGGTGTTCACCTACCAGGGCGACGGCGACCTCGCCGCCATAGGCACCGCCGAGACCATCCACGCCTGCACACGCGGCGAAAACATTGTGATAATCCTAATAAACAACGGCATCTACGGCATGACCGGCGGACAGATGTCGCCCACCACCCTCGAGGGCGCCAAGACTGCCACCACCCCCTACGGACGCCGCCACGACCTCAACGGCTTCCCCCTCAAGGTAGCCGACGTGGTCAGCCTGCTCGACGGCACATGCTACGTGACCCGTCAGGCCGTCCACACCCCCGCCGCCGTGCGCAAGGCGAAGGCAGCCCTCAAGAAAGCCTTCCTCAACGCCCAGGCCAAGAAAGGCACCTCGTTTGTCGAGATTGTCAGCACCTGCTCGTCGGGCTGGAAGATGACCCCCGAGAAAGCCAACCAGTGGATGGCCGAGAACATGTTCGCCCACTACCCGCTGGGCGACGTGAAGGACACCACCAAAGCAGAAGCAACCGACGCCAAATAAAACCGCGTCTGCATTTCCAACCATTCAAACCTACTCAGAAATGACCGACGAAATAATTATAGCCGGATTCGGCGGACAAGGCGTGCTCTCCATGGGTAAAATCCTGGCATACGCAGCCCTCGAGAACGACCTGGAAGTCACATGGATGCCCTCCTACGGTCCCGAACAGCGCGGCGGCACAGCCAACGTGACCGTGATTCTCAGCAACGAACCCATCTCGTCGCCGGTGCTCGACCGCTACGATACAGCAGTGATCCTCAACCAGCAGAGCCTCGACAAGTTCGAGAGCAAAGTGAAACCCGGAGGCGTACTCATCTACGACCCCTACGGAATCCACCATGCCCCCACGCGCACCGACATCACCGTGGTGCCGGTCGACGCAATGGACGCCACCATCGAAATGGGTCAGGCCAAGAGCTACAACATGATTCTGCTCGGCGCGCTGCTCAAGATGCGTCCCGACGTACCGGTTGAAGCCGTGGTGCGCGGCCTGAAAAAAGCCCTTCCGGAGCGCCACCACAAACTGATACCCGTCAACGAAGCCGCCATCCGCAAAGGCATGGAGCTCGTCAAACAATAACCCCCACCGCACAACATACCCATAGACGGCGTTTCAGATCGCAAAGATTCTGAAACGCCGCCTTTTATTTAGGTGACCAGTCATTTAGGCCATATCAACCACCAAAATTTATCTTTATCTTATTATATGAACTGGTTGATTTACACATTGCGGCAGAAATTACGGGATTTTTGCGTAAATTTGCGGCGCTAAATCTCAGATTACGTAAATGAAAGATTTTTTCGATATACTCCGCAGATTTGTTCCGCCCTATAAAAAGTTTGTTGTTCTCAACATAATCTGCAACATCCTCTCGGCCATCCTCACGCTCTTTTCCTTCGCCATCATCATCCCCATCCTCGAGATGCTTTTCAAGGTGCGCGAAGGTGTCTACGAGTACATGACCCTCGGCCAGGGCTCGGTGAAGGATGTGATAATCAACAACTTCTACTACTATACCCAGGAAGCCATAGCCGAATACGGACAAGCTACCACACTTGCCATGCTGGCCGCTCTCCTCGTAGTGATGACCGGACTGAAGACGGGCGTGACCTACCTCTGCTCCTACTTCATAATCCCGATGCGCAACGGCATAGTGCGCGACATACGCAACTATGTGTTCAACAAGATGGTATCCCTCCCCATCTCCTTCTTCACTTCTGCCCGCAAGGGCGACGTGATGGCGCGCATGAGCGGCGACGTGGCTGAAATCGAGAATTCCATCATGCAGAGCCTCGACATGATGTTCAAGAATCCCATAATGATTCTTGCCTGTCTGGGCACCATGTTCGCCATATCCTGGCAGCTCACAGTGTTCGTACTGGTGCTTCTGCCCCTGGCCGGCCTCGTGATGGGTCAGGTGGGAAAGTCGCTCAAACGCAAATCCCTGGAGCAGCAGAACCAGTGGGGCGTCCTGATGAGCACCATCGAGGAATGTCTTGGCGGACTGCGCATCATCAAGGCCTTCAATGCCGAAGAGAAGGTGAAGGCCCGCTTTCACCGCGAGGACCAGACCTACTACCGGCTGAGCAACCGAATAGCCCGGCGCCAGTCGCTCGCCCACCCCATGAGCGAATTCCTCGGCACCACGGCCATAGCCATCGTACTCTGGTTCGGCGGCTCGCTCATCCTCGGGGGCACTTCGAGCCTCAACGCATCGGAATTCATCTACTACATGGTGATTTTCTACACCATTATCAACCCCGCCAAAGACCTCAGCAAGGCCATGTATTCAATTCAGAAAGGCCTTGCCTCGATGGTGCGCGTCGATAAGATTCTCGGCGCGAAAAACCCCATCACCGACCCCGATAAGCCACGTGAGATCAAGCATCTCCAGGGCCATATCACCTACGACGACGTAACTTTCGCCTACGGCGACAACGAAGTGCTCCACGACGTCAGCCTCGACATACCGGCCGGCTCCACAGTGGCCCTCGTAGGGCAGTCGGGCTCCGGCAAATCGACCATGGCCGACCTCCTGCCGCGCTTCTACGACGTGCAGAAAGGTGCCATCAAGGTCGACGGCATCGACGTGCGCGACATGCGCGTCCACAACCTACGCTCCTTCATGGGCAACGTCAACCAGGAAGCCATCCTCTTCAACGACACCTTCTACAACAACATAACTTTCGGTGTAGAAAACGCCACACGCGAGGAGGTGGAGCGCGCCGCCAAGGTTGCCAATGCCCACGAATTCATAATGGCATCGGAAAAAGGCTACGACACCAACATCGGCGACCGCGGCTGCCGCCTTTCCGGCGGTCAGCGCCAGCGCATCTCGATTGCCCGCGCCATACTCAAGAATCCGCCCCTGCTCATTCTCGACGAGGCCACCTCTGCCCTCGACACCGAGAGCGAGAAACTCGTGCAGGAGGCCCTCGACCGACTGATGGAGGGCCGCACCACACTGGTAATAGCCCACCGCCTCTCCACCATCAAAAACGCCGACCTGATCTGCGTGCTCCACGAAGGCCGCATCGTAGAGCGCGGCACCCACCAGGAACTCATGGCCAAAAACGGCTACTACAAGCATCTGGTCGACATGCAGACCTTCTGACCGTACAGTCGGCCGCCAACTTCATAAAGGATACAAGCAATGGCTATCACGATATTAGGAATTGAATCGAGCTGCGACGACACTTCCGCGGCAATAATCCGCGACGGGCTGCTGCTCTCCAACGTAATCGCATCCCAGAGCGTTCACGAGGAGTACGGCGGCGTGGTACCGGAACTGGCATCGCGTGCCCACCAGCAGAATATCGTGCCGGTGGTCGACGCAGCCATACGCCGCGCGGGCATAAGCAAAAGTGATCTTTCGGCCATAGCGTTCACCCGCGGCCCGGGCCTGCTGGGCTCGCTGCTCGTTGGCACCTCGTTCGCCAAAGGGCTCTCGCTGGGCCTGCGCATCCCCATCGTCGACGTGAACCACCTCCACGGCCATGTGCTCAGCCATTTCGTGCGCCGCAAACTCGACGACCGCGTGCCTGAATACCCGTTTCTCTGCCTGCTCATCTCCGGTGGCAATTCCCAGCTGATTCTGGTGAAGAACTACAACGACATGGAAATTCTCGGCCAGACCATCGACGACGCCGCCGGCGAAGCGTTCGACAAGTGCGCCAAGGTGATGGGTCTCCCCTATCCGGGAGGTCCGCACATCGACCGCCTGGCCGCCGAGGGCGACCCGAAGCGCTTCCGCTTCGCCAAACCTCATATTCCCGGCCTCGACTACAGTTTTTCAGGACTGAAAACCTCATTCCTCTATACCTTGCGCGACCAGAAGCGCCTCGACCCCGATTTCATCGAGAAAAACAAAGCTGACCTGGCCGCCTCCCTCCAGCGTACTATCATCGAGATACTGCTCGACAAGCTCGACAAGGCCGTTAAACAGACCGGCGTGTCGACCGTGGCAATCGGGGGCGGCGTCTCGGCCAATTCGGGCGTGCGCGCAGCCGTGGCCGACTACTGCGAGGCCCACGGACTGACGGCCTTCATCCCCGAACGCGCCTTCACCACCGACAATGCCGCTATGGTGGCTATTGCCGGATACTACAAATATCTCGACAAGGAATTCTGCCCCTATTCGCTCGCACCATACGCCCGCGTGACGGTCTGAAAGCCGCGTCCAGCCATTTTTCTCACTTAGCATTCCTATGAAAGTCAGCATAATAGTCATCGGCGACGAACTGCTGCTCGGCCAGGTGACCGACACCAATTCCGGCGACATCGCCCGCGCAATCGCCCCCGCGGGATGGCAGGTGGCGCAGGTAGCCACCGTGGCCGACGATTCCGCGGCCATACGCGACGCCATTGAAACAGCCCTCGCGGCAACCGACGTGGTGCTCACTACCGGCGGTCTCGGCCCCACAAAGGATGATATTACCAAAGCCACGCTCATAGAGGTGTTTGGCGGCGAACTGCGCTTCGACGCCGAGGTGATGGAAAACGTAAAGAGCATCTTCGCGCGCCGCGGACTCGACATGAACCGCCTGACGGAGAGTCAGGCGATGGTGCCGACTTCGTGCACGCCGATTCGCAACGCCCTCGGCACCGCTCCGGTGATGTGGTTCGAGCGCGGAAAGAAAGTGCTCGTAGCCATGCCCGGCGTACCGTTTGAAACGCGCCACGCCTTCGTTGTGGAGGTGTTTCCGCGGCTGCTCGAGCACTTCGGACGCGACTGCTGGATGGAGCACCGCACGCTCATAGTCAGCGGAATAACCGAGAGCGACCTGGCTGAAAAGCTCGCCACATTCGAGGACGCCCTCCCCACGGGCGCGCATCTGGCCTACCTTCCCAACCCAGGCTACATCCGCCTGCGCCTCGACGTGGCCGGAACTGATGAGAAGATGGTGAAATCCACCGCCGATTCGGGCGCCAACGAGTTGAAAGCCAGACTCGGCAACCTTCTTATAGCCGAGGCCGACCTTACGGCTGAGGAAATCCTGCTCGATGCCCTGCGCGGGCGCGGGCTCACCGTAGCTACAGCCGAAAGCTGCACGGGCGGCAACATCGCCCACCGCATCACAATGATTCCCGGCGCCTCCGATTTTTATCCCGGAAGCGTGGTTAGCTATTCCAACGAAGTGAAAATGAACCTACTGGGTGTAAATGCCGCCGTACTCGAAGCCTACGGCGCCGTTTCCGAGCCGGTGGCGCGACAGATGGCCGATGGAGCGCGAAGAGCGCTCGGAGCTGACTGCGCCGTGGCCACATCGGGCATCGCCGGTCCTTCGGGTGGTTCGCCCGAGAAGCCGGTAGGCACCGTCTGCATGGCTTTCGCCACTCCCGAAGGCACGGATACAGCCACCTTCCATTTCCCCGGCGACCGCGCCCGTGTAATCGACCGGGCGTCGACCACGGCTCTCATAGAGCTGGCAAAGCGCCTCAAAGGGATAAAATAATAATTGTATTATAGTTGCTCCACCTCGGCGAGCCACATTGCCGACGAAGCGTCGGAGGGCATGCGCCAGTCGCCGCGCGGCGAAAGGCATACTGAACCCACCTTTGGACCATCGGGCAGACAGGAGCGCTTGAACTGCTGGTTGAAGAAGCGCCGGTAGAACGTGGAGAGCCAGTGTTTGATGGTCGCGCGGTCAAATTCGCCGCTGAAGGCGTGGAGCGCAAGCATGAACACGCGTTTTGGCGAGAAACCATAGCGCAGAGTATAGTATAGGAAGAAATCGTGGAGTATGTAGGGGCCCACAAGGTCTTCCGTCTTCTGAGTAATCTCCCCCTTTTCGTCGGCGGGAATCAGTTCGGGCGAGATAGGCGTGTCGATAATGTCGCGCAAAGCGGCAGCCACAGGAGCGTTGGCCTCGCGCATTGCCTCGCGGCGCACAAGATACTTCACTAACGTCTTGGGAATCGATACGTTTACACCGTACATCGACATATGGTCGCCGTTGTAGGTGGCCCAACCGAGGGCGAGTTCCGAAAGGTCGCCCGTTCCGAGTACCATCCCCCCTTCCTTATTCGCCACATCCATAAGAATCTGGGTGCGTTCGCGCGCCTGCGAGTTCTCGTAGGTCACGTCGTGCTTTGCGGGGTCCTGGCCGATGTCGGCAAAGTGCTGCTCAACGGCTTTTGCGATGGGAATCTCGCGCATCTCCACGCCGAGCCCATCCATCAGGGTCACGGCATTTCCGTGGGTGCGTCCGGTGGTACCGAATCCGGGCATCGTTATACCGATAATCCCCTTGCGGTCGAGGCCGAGGCGGTCGAAAGCGCGCACAGCCACAAGCAGAGCCAGCGTGGAGTCCAGTCCGCCGGAAATGCCGACCACCAGACAGCGGCAGCGGGTAGCCGCAAGGCGTCGGGCCAGTCCTGCCACCTGGATATTGAGAATCTCCTCGCAGCGCTCGTCGATTTCATCGTCGGTCGAGGGGACAAACGGCGTGCGGCTCACCGTACGCATGAGATGAAGTGACGCCTCGTCGACGGCCGATTCGACCGTAGGAGTGCTGTCGACAACATTATAACCACGTCCGTCCGCTTCTACCGCGCGGCAGTCGGCAAACGAGCGCAGATGCAGCCGGTCGCGCCGCAGGGCAGCGATATCGATGTCGGCGGCAACGGTCTGCGGGTCGTTGCTCCAGCGGCGCCCCTCGGCGAGTATGGTGCCGTTTTCGGCAATGATGGCCTTGCCGTCGAAAACGAGGTCGGTCGACGACTCCCCGAATCCTGCTCCCGCATAGGCGTAGCCGCAGAGGCAGCGCGCACTCTGCTGGGCGATAAGCGATTTCAGATAGGCGTATTTGCCTATCAGGTCGTCGGAGGCCGAGAGATTCACGATTACCTCCGCCCCGGCGAGCGACAGATGCGACGAACGTGGCACGGTGGTCCAGAGATCCTCGCAGATTTCAACTCCGACTCTCACCCCGCCCACGTCGGCAAGCTGATGCGTAGAGAACGGGGCTCCGAAGAGCGTTCCCTCCACTCCGCTACCCGAAGCAAACCAGCGCTTCTCGTAGAATTCGTTGTAGCTCGGCAGGTAAGTTTTCGGCACAATCATACGGATTGAGCCTCCGGCGAGTACCACCCCGCAGTTGTAGAGTGTCCCCTCAACGCGCAGGGGCGCGCCCACCACAACGGCGGCATGCAATCCGGCCGTGGCTTCCGCCACCTTGAGCAGGGCTTTCTCGCTCCCCAGAAGCAGCTGCTCCTGATGGAAAAGTTCGCCACAGGTGTAGCCGCTGATGCAGAGTTCGGGCATCACTACAAGGTCCACTCCCTGCGCCTCCGCCTCGCGGAGGCTGTCGATTATGTGATTAGCGTTGGCCTCCGGATTACCCACCTCTACGGCAGGTACGGCAGCCGCCACGCGAAAAAAACCTTCAGTCATATATATAATAATATGTGAGTTCTAAACTTTCAAGAGAAATCTCTGCATATCGTCGGCAGCTGAACCCTGAATCGGATTGCGCCGACGCAGCAATCGGCCGGAACCCGTATGCCGGCGAATGCAAACGCGAAATTAATAAAATTTGACTGATTATTTGCTCAAATCACAAAAAATCACTTACTTTGCACTCTGATTTGTGGCTCCTCCGAAAGAAAGCCTCCGGCAGTGATGCAGCCGGGGCGATATGAGAGTGAGATGGCGGCCACAAGGAGATTGTGTTAATCAACAAAGAATCAAGATAATTCATTAACAGCCATGTCAAAGATTTGTCAGATTACAGGCAAAAAAGCGATTACAGGAAATAACGTATCGCACTCGAAGCGCCGCACAAAACGCCGCTTCAATGTGAACTTGTTCAACCGCAAATTCTTCTGGGTTGAGCAGAACACCTGGGTGCTCCTCACCCTCTCCAACGCCGGCCTCCGCACCATCAACAAGATGGGCCTCGACGCAGCCCTCAAGCAGGCCGCCGAAAAAGGTTATCTCACTGAAATCAAACAATTAGACTTCTAATCACAGCAATGGCAAAGAAAGCAAAAGGTAATCGCGTGCAGGTGATTCTCGAATGCACCGAACACAAAGCCAGCGGCATGCCCGGCACTTCGCGTTATATCACCACTAAGAACCGTAAAAACACCACCGAGCGCCTGGAGTTGAAGAAATACAACCCCATCCTCAAGCGTGTGACCGTTCACAAAGAAATCAAATAATCCACCCCCGATAAAGCATAAACAGATATGGCAAAGAAAACCGTCGCATCTCTTCAGAAGGGTGAAGGCCGCACCTACTCCAAGGTTATCAAAATGGTGAAATCGCCCAAAACCGGCGCTTACACCTTCCAGGAGCAGATGGTGCCCAACGATGCAGTGAAGGAAGTCCTGAAATAAGCATCACGCCCAAGCAAACCGACAAATCAACAACGTCGACCATAGGCGCCACCGGGGCTCACGCCAACAAGCGCCACAACATAAAACATCAAAAAGGCTGCCCGCGGGCGGCCTTTTTGATGTTTTTTCAGCTATATTGCTTAAATCTTATAAATACTAAGTAATTGGTCGAAATTATTTTAATATTTCCGGGAGGAAAATTTTCAGTAGAATTTTCTCGATGAAGAAGGAGTGTAGATGACTACACGACTGATGAAGAGAGGAAAAGATACGAAAATTTTACCGCGGAAATATTGAAATAATTAGATCAGGATAGAATAAAATAATTTTGAACAGTTACTTACTATAAAGATTATAAATATTTAAGTGTCAGCGGAGGGAATCGAGCGAGGCGAGCATCGAGGCGAGAGTGGCGCGCACTTCGCGCAACCTCTCTACGGCCTTAGCCTTTCGGCTCACGCCGCTGCGGTTGGAACGTATCTGCTCCTCGGCCGCCTCAAGATGGAGACCTTTTTCCTTTACGAGATAAGCGACCATGCGTAGGTGCTCGATGTCGGAGGGTGTATAGAACCGCGTACCCTTATCGTTGCGGCGGGGCTTGATGATGGTAAAGCGCGTTTCCCAAAAGCGCAGAGTGGAAGGTGGCAGCCCGATTATCTCGGCCACCTCACGGATTTTGTAGTATTTCTTATCGAGATCGGAGGTAACATCCATAGCATCCGGAGGGTTAAGGTGGTTGACCTCCAGGCAAAATCCCTATTGCCGCGGAGGGTAGTGCGGTTTGCAAAAATACGAATTTTTTCATAATTTTGCACCTCAAAATTCAACAACACAACAAAATTCCGCACATTATCAACATATGAGCAACAAGCCCCTCACAGCCAAGGAGATTCGCGAATCATTCAAGCAATTCTTCAAGAGCAAAGGTCACCAGATTGTGCCTTCGGCACCTATGGTAATCAAAGACGACCCCACGCTGATGTTTACCAACGCGGGCATGAACCAGTTTAAAGACATCATTCTCGGCAACAAGGCCCCGAAGTGGACGCGCGTCACCGACTCCCAGAAATGCCTCCGCGTGAGCGGCAAACACAACGACCTGGAGGAAGTAGGCCTCGACACCTACCACCACACCATGTTCGAAATGCTCGGCAACTGGAGCTTCGGCGACTACTTCAAGAAAGAGGCAATAGACTGGGCCTGGGAATTTCTGGTTGACGTGCTCGGTCTGAATCCCGAACACCTCTACGCCACAGTGTTCGAAGGTTCGCCCGCCGAAGGTCTCCAGCGCGACGACGAAGCGGCCTCCTACTGGGAGCAGCACCTTCCCAAAAGCCACATCATCAACGGCAACAAGCACGACAATTTCTGGGAGATGGGCGACACGGGACCCTGCGGTCCCTGCTCGGAAATACACATCGACCTCCGAAGCGACGAGGAACGTAAGGCTATTCCCGGCGCCGAACTGGTCAACAAGGACCACCCTCAGGTAATCGAGATATGGAACCTCGTGTTCATGCAGTTCAACCGCAAAGCCGACCAGACCCTCGAGCCTCTTCCCGCAAAGGTAATCGACACCGGCATGGGCTTCGAACGCCTCTGCATGGCCCTGCAGGGGAAGACATCGAACTACGATACCGACGTCTTCACCCCCATGATCGATAAAATCGCCGCCCTCTCGGGCAAGAAATACGGCGAGGACCACAAGGTCGACGTGGCCATGCGCGTAATCGCCGACCACATCCGCACCATCGCTTTCTCCATCGCCGACTCACAGCTCCCCGGCAACGCCAAGGCCGGCTACGTGATTCGTCGTATCCTGCGCCGCGCCGTGCGCTACGCCTATACCTTCCTCGGCCAGCGTGAGGCGTTCCTCTACCGTCTGGTCGACACGCTCATCGACTCGATGGGTGATGCATATCCCGAAATCGCACGCCAGCGCGACCTAATCATGAAGGTGACAAAAGAGGAGGAGGATTCCTTCCTGCGCACCCTCGAAAACGGCATCAAGATGCTCGAATCGGCCATAGCCGAGGCCCGCAAACAGGGGAAAACAGAGATTTCGGGCAAGGAAGCCTTCGTGCTCTACGACACCTATGGTTTCCCGCTCGACCTCACGCAGCTCATCCTCAAGGAGAACGGCATGACACTCGACCAGGCCGGATTCGACAAGGAGATGGAGGCGCAGAAAACCCGCGCGCGCAACGCCGCCGCCGTAGAGGCCACCGACTGGATTACCCTCGCTGAGGGCGAGCAGCAGTTCGTGGGCTACGACGCCACCGAGGCCGACACCCGCATACTGCGCTACCGCCACGTGAAGCAGAAAAACAAGGAATACTACCAGCTCATCCTCTCAACGACCCCCTTCTACGCCGAGATGGGCGGCCAGGTAGGCGACCGCGGCACCCTCACCGCAGCCGACGGCGAAGTGGTGGAAATTTTCGACACCAAGCGCGAGAACGGTATCGGGGTGCACCTCACCCATAAGCTCCCCGCCAACATGGAGGGCTCTTTCAAAGCTGCCATCGACAAAGAGGCGCGTCGCGCCACATCGTGCAACCACACGGCCACACACCTGCTGCACGAAGCCCTGCGCGAAGTGCTCGGCACCCATGTAGAGCAGAAGGGCTCGTTCGTTTCGCCCGACCTACTGCGCTTCGACTTTTCCCATTTCCAGAAAGTAACCCCCGAAGAGCTTCGACGCGTGGAGCATCTTGCCAACCGCAAGGTGCGCGAGGCCATCGCCCGCGACGAGCACCGCAATATGCCCATCGAAGAGGCCCGCGCAATGGGCGCCATGGCTCTCTTCGGTGAAAAATACGGCGACGAAGTGCGCGTAATCCGCTATGGCTCGTCGGTTGAGCTCTGCGGTGGTACTCACGTCGACAACACCGGCAACATCGGTATGATACGCATCCTCTCGGAGAGCAGCATCGCCGCCGGAATCCGCCGTATCGAGGCCATCACCGGCGCAAAAACAGAGGAAGCACTCGACACCATGGCCGATACCCTGCAGGACATCGGCCGTCTGCTCAACAACGCCCCCGACGTGCTCGGCGCCCTGCGCAAGGCCATAGAGGAGAACGCCGACCTGCGCCGTCAGGCTGAAGAAAACATGAAAGAGCGCATCGCATCGCTCAGCAAGACCCTCGTCGACAACGCAGAGACAATCGGCGGAGTGAAAGTAGTAACGATGACAGGCACACGCATCCCCGACATTGTAAAAAACGTGGCCTTCAGCGTGCGCAGCCTTTCGCCGGAAAATACCGCCTTCATCGGCGCTACCACCGACGTGGGCGGAAAACCGCTGCTCACCGTAATGCTCACCAACGACCTCGTGGAGCACGGCAAAAATGCCTCCGCAATGGTGCGTGAAGCGGCTAAAGCAATCAAAGGAGGAGGTGGCGGCCAGCCCGGTTTCGCCCAGGCAGGCGGTAAGGACGCCTCGGGCATAGAGACTGCATTCAATGCCCTTATGGCCGCTCTGGTCTGACCCTCACCGACCTACCAACGCAGTTTACAATCAATATACTCTATACTTATGCAAAAAACAGCCTTAATCACAGGCATCACCGGACAGGACGGCTCCTTCCTCGCTGAATTCCTTCTTGAGAAGGGCTACGACGTGCACGGCACCATCCGCCGCTCGTCGGTCGACTTCCGTGAGCGCATCGCCCACCTCGAAGGGCACCCCAACTTCCACCTCCATTACGCCGACCTCGGCGACTCCATGAGCATGCTCCAGGTGGTAAAAAAGGTGCAACCTAATGAAATCTACAATCTGGCCGCGCAGAGCCACGTGCAGGTAAGCTTCGACTCCCCCGAATTCACGGCCGATGTCGACGCTACCGGCGTGCTCCGCGTGCTCGAGGCCGTACGCCTCTGCGGACTGGCCGATACCTGCCGCATCTATCAGGCATCTACATCCGAACTCTATGGTAAGGTGGAAGAAGTTCCGCAAAACGAGAATACGCCCTTCCATCCCTACAGCCCCTACGCCGTGGCCAAGCTCTACGGCTTCTGGATCGTGAAGGAATACCGCGAGGCCTACAACATGTTCTGCTGCTCCGGAATTCTCTTCAACCACGAGAGCGAGCGCCGCGGCGAGACTTTCGTCACCCGCAAAATCACTCTCGCGGCCGCCCGCATCGCCCAGGGCAAACAGGACAAACTCCTGCTCGGCAACCTTTCGAGCCTCCGCGACTGGGGATACGCCAAAGACTACGTGGAGTGCATGTGGCTGATTCTCCAGAACAGCAAGCCCGAGGACTTCGTGATTGCCACCGGCGAGCAGCACTCCGTGCGCGAGTTCGCAACCCTCGCATTCCGCAACGTAGGCATCAACCTGCGCTGGGAGGGTGAGGGTATCGACGAGAAAGGCATCGACGAGGCCACCGGCCGCGTGCTCGTGGAGGTTTCGCCCGACTTCTACCGTCCCACCGACGTAGTAAACCTCTGGGGAGATCCCACCAAGGCAAAGGCCAAGCTCGGATGGAATCCCTCGAAGACCTCGTTCGAGCAGCTCGTGAAGATCATGACCGACGCCGATATGGCCAAGGTGGCCGTGGAGCGCGCCGGCGAAAGCGTGCGCACCAACCTTGCCGAATACCTCGAGAAGGGTATCGTGAAATAGTTTCTATGAAATCATGATGGAAAAAGATGCCAAAATCTACGTTGCAGGCCACCGGGGCATGGTAGGCAGCGCCATTGTGCGCGAACTGCAACGTCAGGGCTATACCAATATTATAACACGCACTCACCGTGAGCTCGACCTCTGCCGTCAGGACCAGGTGGAGGAGTTCTTCGCCAAGGAGAAACCCGAATACGTGTTTCTCGCCGCCGCCAAAGTGGGCGGTATCATCGCCAACCAGTCGGCCCTGGCCGACTTCATGTACGACAACATGATTCTGGAGATGAACGTAATCCACTCCGCGTGGCAAAACGGCTGCAAGAAACTCGAATTCCTCGGCTCGAGCTGCATCTACCCGCGTATGGCTCCGCAGCCCATGACCGAGAGCTGCCTGCTAACCTCAGAGCTCGAGAAAACCAACGAGGCCTACGCTCTGGCAAAAATCTCCGGCCTGAAATACTGCGAGTTCCTAAACCGCCAGTATGGCACTGACTACATCTCCGTGATGCCAACCAATCTCTACGGCCCCAACGACAACTACCATCCCACCCACTCCCATGTGGTTCCGGCCCTTATCCGCCGCTTCCACGAAGCAAAGGAACAGGGCCTTGAAGAGGTTACATGCTGGGGCGACGGCTCGCCGCTTCGCGAATTCCTCTACGTCGACGACCTCGCAAACCTCTGCGTGTTCCTGATGAACAACTATTCGGGCAACGAGACTGTAAACGCCGGAACGGGCAAGGAACTTACCATCAAAGAGCTTACCGAGCTGGTGGCCAAGGTAGTAGGCTATGAGGGCCGCATCCTGTGGGATACATCCAAGCCCAACGGCACTCCGCGCAAGCTGCTCGACGTATCCAAGAGCCGCGCCCTCGGGTGGACCTACCGCACAGAGCTTGAGGAAGGCCTGCGCCTGAGCTACGAGGATTTCCTCAACAACCCCATGCGCGCCGAGCGCTGAGCCCACTGATGCTCAGCCGCTTGCCGACGCGATTATAGACCATAGGCAAAGACATTGTGCATACACACGAAAGCGCAGTGTCTTTGCGTTATTAAATAGCGTGCCCGCTCCGGGCACAGCCCACTCACACTCAACCAAATGAACAGAATTCTCTCCATACTTACGGCTCTCATGGCCGCGCTGACCTTCACCGCCTGCTCCGACTCCGGCGACACGCCCGAGCCCACACCCGACCCCGCCGCCACCGTAGGCCGCGCAGTGCTTGTCTACATGACGGCCCACAACAACCTCGGTTACGGTGACCCGCAGGACGGGGACGCCCGCCACTTCGACGAGTGCGACCTCGCCGAAATGGCCGAGGCCGCACGCGCCGGTGCTCTCGGCGCCAACCGCCTGCTTGTGCTCCACTCCCCCTGGGAAGGTGAGGCAGTGCTGAAGGAAGTTACTCCCGCAGGCTTCAAGACTCTCAAAAGCTACGGAAAAAAGCTCAATACCACTCTGAGCGCCACTATGAAGCAGGTAATCGACGACTTCCAGGCCCTCGCTCCTGCCCACGCCTACGGCCTGATACTCTGGGGCCACGGCAGCGGATGGCTGGAGGACGGACAAGAACAGGCTCCGCGCCGACGCTCCTACGGAGGCTTCGAAACCGGCGGAAGGCATACATGGATGAACATCTCCACTATGGCCGAAGTGCTCGAGGGGAAATGTTTCGACTACCTCTATTTCGACTGTTGCTTCATGGCGGGAGTGGAGGTGGCCTACGAACTTCGCCACGCCGTCGGCACGGTTATAGCCTCCTCGTCGGAACTCCCTTCAGAAGGAATGCCCTATCATAAGACGCTCCGCTACCTTATGGCTGACAATCCCGATCTGCCGCAGGCAGCAGCCGCGACATTCGGCCATTTCGACGCCAAGCAGGGCTTCGACCGCACCTGCACTATCAGCGTAATCCACACATCCGGTCTCGACGCGCTCGCCGAAGCCGTAGGCAACGCCTGGCTGACGGCGACCTCCGCTCCTTCACGCTTCTCGGTGCAGCAATTCGCGTCACCAAACGACTATACTTACCGCTATCGCTACTTCGATCTTCTCCACGCCGTAGAGTCGGCAGCCACCCCCCAGGCCACGGCAGCCGTGAGCGAAGCCCTCGGCAACGCCGTAGTATACAGCGCCGCCACACCCTATATCTGGGAGAAAGACGCTGACCACCCCTGGGATTACTATCAGGTAAAAATCGACCGTCATTGCGGCCTTACCACCTATATCCCCTCATCTCAGGCCGATTTAGATAATTACGGCTATTTGCAGCTCGAATGGGCAACCGATGTCGCGTCGAAATTGTTTAACAAATAAGTTTCAACTAAAAAATCCGAGATGCTCCTCAATATACTGAACCTGATTACATTGCAGGCTACCCCCTCGGCACCCGCCGCCGAAAGCGCCGCCAAGATATCGCAGGAAGTGGCCGAGCTGAAATCGCTCTCGCTCGAAGACCTCATAAACCGCCTTGCCCAGTCGGCCGTGACGTTCGCAATAAATCTGGCAATCGCCATCGTAGTGTTCTACGTAGGCCGCTTCGTAATCCGGAAAATCTATCGGCTGGTACAGACCATCTTCCTCAAGCGCGACATCGAGCGGTCGCTCAGTTCGTTCGTGCTGAGCCTGATCAATATTGTTCTTTATTTCATACTGATAGTCACTGTAATAGGCATCATAGGCATCGAGACGACATCGTTTCTCGCCATCTTCGCCTCGGCCGGCGTTGCCGTCGGCATGGCTCTCAGCGGAACGCTTCAGAACTTTGCCGGAGGTGTGCTCATTCTCCTGCTGAAGCCCTACAAGATAGGCGACTACATCGAGGCGCAGGGATATGCCGGCACCGTGAAGGAGATTCAGATATTCTTTACCGTAATCACCACCTACGACAACAAATCCATCTCCATCCCCAACGGCGGCCTATCCACCGGCAGCGTGAACAACTGGACGCGCGAGGAATACCGCCGTGTACAATGGACCGTATCCATCTCCTATGGCGACGATGTAGCCGCCGCGCGCCGCGCGATTCTCGACATGTTTGCCCAGGACGACCGCGTGATGCACGGCAACCTCGAAGCTACGGCCATCACTGAAGTTTCCGCCTCCGGCACAACCGATGCCGCCGAAGCACCCTCGTCCGAGTCGGGCGCCAGCCCTGCGGAACCGGAAAAGCCGGAGCGCATATCGCTATGGAACAGAATAATCCACCATCACCGCCGCACACGCGAGGCGCTTGCCGCGCGCGAGGAAAAACTCGACGCACAGCTCGCCAGCCTCATGCCTCGGCCCGACTACACTCCCAAGGTATTTGTCGACTCGCTCGGATCGAGCAGCGTGGACCTTACCGTGCGAGCCTGGACCAAAACAACCGACTACTGGGCTGTATACTACTATTATAACGAAAAATTCTATACCGAGCTGCCCGAATGCGGCATCAATTTCCCGTTCCCGCAACTCGACGTTCATCTTCAGCCCACCGAACAAGCCGCCAATCTCTGATGTTTCAGATTCAAGACACTCTCGTAAGCCTCGACCTTGCCGAGGAATTCTTCTGCTGCGACCTGAGCAAATGTCTCGGCGCATGCTGCATCGAGGGAGATGCCGGAGCGCCGGTAACCCCCGCTGAAGTGGAGAAAATAAAGGAATCGCTCCCGGCCATCGAGGCCGACATGCTTCCACGCGCCCTGGAAGAAGTGCGACGCAACGGCGTGGCCTACACCGACGAAGAAGGCGACCTTGTCACCACTCTGCTCGACGGCCGCAACTGCGCCTTTACCTGCTACGGGCCAGGCGGCGTTTGTCTCTGCGCACTGGAGAAGGCCCGGCGCGAAGGCCGCACGTCGTGGCTCAAACCCGCCTCGTGCGCGCTCTACCCCCTGAGGCTCACGGAGTACCCCTCGTTCACGGCCGTGAACTACCATCGCTGGAACATCTGCCGCGATGCCGTAGCCAACGGGCGCCGTCTCGGCATCCGCCTCTACCAGTTTCTCGAACAACCGCTCACAGAGCGATTCGGGGCCGAATGGTATGCGGAGCTCAAGGCCAACTGCGAGCTGTATCTCGCCGAAACGGCCAAGGGGAATCGCCCCGGACGATAACACCGGCCGCTGAGCCCGATTTTGCCGTTAGGGCGGAAAAGGGTAAATTTGCATAGACAACCTCATTCAGCAATCTTCACAACCGACTAAAACATATGAGTTTCCTCGACAACTTCCGCATGATGCCGCCGATCACCAAGAACCTGCTCATCATCAACACCATAATATGGCTGGCCATGATTGCAATCCGGCCGCTCGGGAACCTGCTCGAACAATACGGAGCACTCTACTATTTCACTTCCGACCAGTTTCTGGCCTCGCAGCTGCTGAGCTATATGTTTATCCACGCCAACTTCTGGCACCTTTTCTTCAACATGTTCGCCCTATATATGTTCGGCGTCACGATGGAACGTGTGCTCGGCAGCCAGCGCTTCCTTTTCTACTATATTTCGTGCGGTCTGGGCGCTGCCCTGGTGCAGGAGGGTGTATTCGCACTGATGATCAACCACTACGCCTCCGCTTTCGCCGATCCGGGGTCCGTCACCACGCTGCTGCGCCACAGCAGCGTACCTCTTCAGGATCTCTGGAACATCGGCGTGGCTCCCAACGACCCCGCCGTGGGCCATATATTCAGCCTCTATCATACGCCTACCATCGGAGCCTCGGGCGCCATCTTCGGCATTCTTCTCGCTTTCGGATACATGTTTCCCAACGTGCGCCTCTATCTGCTCTTCCCTCCCATTCCGATGCGTGCACGCGTATTCGTACTGCTTTATGCCGGACTTGAACTGGTGCTCGGCATCGCCAACAGCCAGGCCGACACCGTAGCCCACTTCGCCCACCTGGGCGGTATGCTCTTCGGCCTGCTGATACTTATCTACTGGCGACGCAAACACATTATCGGAGGCCCGTACTTCTAATCCGACTATTCTCCAACCGTCTACACTCCCTACTTGACCACTATTCTGCTCATAGCCCTCAACGTTGCAGCCTTCGTAGCCCTGAAGGCAGCCGGCTTTGTCGACGCCTCGTGGCCCGACAGTTGCGTGGCGTTTGCTGGAGTACATGGCGGTTGCCCCGGGGCGCTCACGGCCCATCCATGGAGCATAGTGAGCTACCTTTTCATCCACATCAACGTATTGCACCTGACGGTCAACATGCTATGGCTTCTGGCATTCGGCACAATGCTTGAAAAGACTGCCGGACGCGGCGCCCTGCTTTCTGCTTTCGCCGCCGGCGCAGTGGCCGGAGCCGTCGTGTTTGCCGTCGCCGCTTCGGGCGGCGGATATCTCATAGGCTCGTCGGCTGCAGTGCTCGCTGTGGCCTTTGCGGCACTCTGTTCGGGCGCTCCCGCACGCATCGAAATGCCGCACCGCATGCGCCGCTGGCTCACTCCTGCCGCCTGGGTTGCAGCCGGGCTGCTTCTGCTGAGCCAGACCGACGCCATCTCGGCCCATCTGGCTGGGATGCTGACCGGAATTCTCCTCGGAGCCATTTTTGCCGCGCAGCGGCGCCGGCGCGAGCAGACCGCGCGGCAGCACGCCATAAGACTCAGCCGCCGCGACTCGCTGCTACGCAAGGCCAATACTCTGGGGTTCACCTCTCTCTCTGCCGCAGAACGCCAGACCCTGTTCGAATTATCAGATTCCGTCCACGACAACGATACGGAATCTGCAACCACCATAGCCCAACGACAATGAAACGCAGTAACCAAATATGGCGCACCGTGCTTATAGCAGTCAATGTGGCTGTCGCACTGCTCACTATGGCCTCTGCCTACGGCGGTATGGTCGATCCCGAACGCACGGCCGTCCCCGCCATTCTGGCCATGACGTTTCCTGTGTGGCTCATTCTGTGCGTAATCATTGCCGTGGTCGACCTCATCGTCTTTCGCCGCGCCGCGCTCATCATAGCGGGCGCCTTGATAGCCAGCGCGGGCCCGCTCATGCAGTTCTGTCCGCTCAACGTTCTCAAGCCTACGGTCAGCGCAACGCAAAAGGCTACGGAATTCAGCGTGCTCAGCTATAATATCTATGGATGGGACAACGCGCTCTCGACCGATACCGTGCGGCACACCCCCGACTATTTCAAAGCCCGCGCGGATTCAGGCTACCGCAATCCGCAGGCGCAATACATAATCCAGAGCGGTGCAGATATCGCCTGCCTGCAGGAGCGAAGCTGGCGCACAGAGCAACTCTCTGTAGGCTTGACAAAAGGCCAGTGCGATTCGATCGACTCGATATATCCCGTTCAGGCAGGCCACGGCGTATGCGTCCTGAGCCGTTATCCGGCACGTCCCATAACCCTCCGGCAGCCCAAGGAGGTCTGGGCTGAATTTGCTGCAGCCGAGGTCGAGATCGAAGGCCATACCACACTCGTGGTAAGCGTCCACATGCAGTCGATAGGCCTCGATTCCGACGACAAGGCCCTATACAAGGAACTCACCAAGGGGGAAGGCACCGACGATCTCCGGGCTGTGCGCCATCAGTTGCTCGGTAAGCTCGGCAACGCCTTCCGCATCCGCGCGCGTCAGGCCCGCATGCTGCGCCAGCAGATTGACTCGCTCGGCTATGAAAACGTACTCGTATGCGGCGATTTCAACGATATTCCCGACTGCTACGCCATGCGCGTAATAGCTGGGAAAGATTTCCGGAGCGCTTTCGCCCAAAGCGCATTCGGCCCGATGATAACCTACCATATGAACCGGTTCTACTTCCATATCGACCACATACTTTATCGAGGTAAAATGAAACCGGTGGCCTTCAGCCGGGGGAGTATACCCAACTCCGACCATTACCCCGTGGAGGCCCGGTTTGTATGGACTGAGTGAACTAATGCATAATGCTCAATGCATAATTCATAATGCCGGATGCATGGCGCGTAAAAAATCATGCATTATGAATTAAGAATTCAAAAAACAATCTTTAACCACCATAATACCACATTATTCCGCCTATGAAAACAATGATGTTCGTGCTGTGTGCAGCCGCTGCCACCGCCCTGACGTTCTCCTCGTGCGGCAAGCACGAAAGGCAGAACCCCTTCATGAAGGCCTACGACAACAAGTATCAGATTCCTCCCTTCGAGGAGATTCAGATCAGCGACTACGAGCCTGCTTTCGAAGCCGGTATCGCCGAGGCCAACGCCGCGATCGATTCGATCGTCAACAATCCCGAGGCACCCACGTTTGCCAACACCATCCTTCCGCTCGACTGCCTCTCGCCCACGCTCGAGCGCGTAATGTCGGTGCTCATGTCGCTCACCGAAGCCAACTCCACTCCCGAGCTGCAGGAGGTATCCGAGAAACTTCTGCCGCGCTACTCGGCCTTCTCCGACGAGCTGATGATGAACGACGGTCTTTTTGCCCGCGTGAAGACTCTTTACGACAGCCGTGACTCCATCGGTCTGGCCCACGATGAGATGCGCGCACTCGACCAGACCTACAAGGACTTCGTGCGCAACGGCGCTCTGCTCACCCCCGAGCAAAAGAAGGAACTCAAGGAGGTCAACGCCAAGCTGTCGAACCTCTACATCAAGTTCAACAAGAATCTGCTTAACGCCAACAACGCCTTCGAGATTGTAGTCGAGGACAAGGCCGAGCTCGCCGGCATCCCCGAGTCGACGGTCGAAAATGCCGCCGCCGAAGCCAAGAGCCGCGGCAAGGAGGGAAAATGGGTGTTCACGCTCCACGCCCCCAGCCGTCTGCCGGTGCTCCAGTATGCCGATAGCCGCGACCTCCGCGAGAAGATGTGGAAAGGCTACACTTCCAACGCCCAGAGCGGTGACAACGACAACCGCCCTGTAATCGCTGAAATCGTAAAAGCCCGCGCCCGCAAGGCCGCCATCCTCGGCTTCCCCACCTTTGCCGCATATATGACCGATGCCGTAATGGCCAAGACTCCCGAAGCCGCCGAGCAGCTGCTGCTCAGCATCTGGGAGCCGGCCAAAGCAAAAGTGGCCGAGGAAGTAGCTGAGATGCAGACGCTTTCCAACTCGCTCGGCAACGACTTCGAAATCCAGCCGTGGGATTACTATTATTTCGCCGAGAAGGTGCGCCAGCAGAAATACGCACTCGACGAGAACGCCATCCGCCCCTACTTCGCCGTCGACTCCGTGGCCAAGGGCATATTCACCATGGCCAACAAGCTCTACGGCATCACCTTCGAGGAGATGCCCGACGCCCCCAAATACCATCCCGACGTAAAGGTCTATGAAGCCAAGGATGCCGACGGCAATCACCTCGCCGTATTCATGACCGACTACTTCACCCGACCCGAAAAGCGTCAGGGTGCCTGGATGGAGGAACTAAAGACCTCCTGGATCAACCCCGACGGCTCGGTTGAGCGTCCCATCGTATATAATGTCGGCAACTTCTCGAAGCCCACCGCCGACGCACCCGCCCTGCTTTCTATCGACGAAATCCAGACGATGTTCCACGAATTCGGCCACGGCCTCCACGGCATGCTATCGAAGGTACGCCTCAAGAGCCAGAGCGGAACGAAGGTTGACCGCGATTTCGTGGAATTCCCCTCGCAGTTCCACGAACACTGGGCATTCCAGCCCGAGCTGCTGAAGGAATATGCCCACCACTACAAGACCGGCGAACTGATTCCCGACTCACTCGTGGCTCAGATCAACGCTGCCGCCAAACACAATATGGGCTTCATGACCGCTGAGCTCTCGGGAGCTGCCCTGCTCGACCTCGCATGGGGTAAACTCAATCCTGAGGGAGATATCGACGTGATGGCCTTTGAAAATGAATACGCCAAAACCATCGGAATGGCTGCCCAGCTAACCTTCCGCTACCGTTCACCCTACTTCAAGCATATCTTCGGCGACGACGGCTATGCCTCCGGCTACTATACCTACCTCTGGGCCGAGGTGCTCGATGCCGACGCCTTCGAGATGTTTAAGGAAAAAGGCGTCTTCGATGCCGAGAGCGCTGCGAAACTCAAAAAAGTGCTTGAAAGCGGCGCGTCGGAGGATCCGATGATACTCTTCGAGACCATGCGTGGCCACCGCCCGACCCCCGACGCCCTGCTGCGTCAGCGCGGACTCGCGAAATAACAAGTATCACTCTCAGGCATACCCACTGCCACATAATACCTCGGGTAAAGTCACAGGCCTATGGGCGGCGGCTTACCCGAGGTCTTTCTATGTCCAATCTCTCTACAAAACATGGAATTGCAGACTACAATCCGTAGCCCGGGTGTCCACAACACTTTTGTAAAATCAAGGTTGTGTATTTGTAACACTCAATTCCATAAATATGTAGCCAATTTGGCATCCGGGAAGCTTTATTCAACCATTTTATGTTAAAAGCATAATCAAATCGGAATTTAAAAATTTTCGCCAGGTGACCCGAAGAGGAAAAATCTTTTTCAGAGTGAATTTCGACTTACTAAAAAATTTAAATTGCATTTTGTTGGCAGCAGCAATTCAACGCATAGGCTTTAACACTGATTAAAAGCATTTTAACGCACAATCAAGATAACTTCGACGTTGTATAAACAGATGCTAATCCTTATTTTTGCATTGGAAAATCGAACCGGCAATAAAGGGCTCGAACTTCTATCGTTTGCGTCGACGGAGTTTGATCGGTTTTCCACATACAATCTCTTATTCCACTTCATCATCTCTTGTTTTAATCATGGAAGCAAAACCTGTTTTGACTCGAACCGAGGAATGTGGCATTCAGATTCACATCGGTTCACTGATCGGCAACGAACTGCGGCGCCAACGCCGTCCGGCAGCCTGGCTGGCCCAGGAGATTTGCTGTGACCGCACCAATGTTTACAAAATTTTACGCAAGAGCAGCATCGACACCGAGCTGCTGTGTCGGATTTCGGTGGCACTCGGCCACGACTTCTTCTCGGAACTCCAGACAGCCTGCGGATTCGCCCGCAACGATGAAGAAGAGCGACTCGACGCCTGAGACCGTTTTCCGGAATCACGGAAATAAAAAAGAATGCTCCGCATATCGGCATCACAGCCGTGCGGAGCATTCTTTTTATCTTATAACCGGCCTTTACTGGTAGAGGAAGCGACGGATGGAATGTTTGGGCGTCTTCTCGAACTCGTCGGCGTGGATTTCGAAGCGGGTTACACGCGCATAGGCCGGAAGTGAGGCGTTTAGCACAGGGAGGTTCTCCATAACTCGCGCATCGATTTCGGTGTCGGTAAGGCCAAGTTTATGGCCTGACTCATAGTCGGGATGCACCAGGGCCACGATTTTACCTCCGCGGTCTACCACTACCGACTCACCCACCAAAGGCAGATTGTTGAGCCTTACCTCTATCTCCTCAGGATAGACATTCTGCCCCGACGAACTCAGAATCATATTCTTCTTTCGGCCTCGCAGATAGAGATAGCCGTCAGAGTCGATGGTACATATGTCGCCGGTGTTGAGCCATCCGTCGGCACCGAGTACCTCGGCGGTGGCTTCCGGGTTCTTATAGTACCCTTTCATAACGTTGGCACCGCGCACGTAGAGGACACCGGGCGCATGGGTCGGATCCGGGCTGTCGGTGCGGGCCTCCATTCCGTCGACCATCCGGCCGCAGGAATGCGGACGCTGATCGGCCCACCAGCAATAGGTTACGAGCGGCGCACACTCAGTCATGCCGTAGCCAACCGTAAAGGGGAACCGAATTCGACGCAGGAAATCCTCCACCTCGGCATTCATGGCCGCACCCCCGAGAATAAGCTGCTCCAGCTGACCTCCGAAAGCCTGGAGCAACTGATCGCGCACCTTTCGGAGAATTATACGGCTGATACCCGGAATCTTAAGCAAGACGCGCATCAGCGGCTTCTCGAGACGCGGGAAAATCTTTCCCTTCACTATTTTCTCTATTACCAGAGGAACTGTAATAACCAGCTTCGGACGCACCTGTGCGAAGGCCTGCAATACGATTTTTGGCGAGGGCACGCGCCCGAGGAATGTGATGTGGCAGCCGCGGCAAAGCGGAAACAGGAATTCAAACACAAGCCCGTACATATGGGCCAGCGGAAGCATACTGACCATTCCGTCGCCGGGATAAAGGAAGGAAATATTTCCAAGCCCGAAACGTATGTTGCTCCAGAGGTTGGCGTAGCTGAGCATCACTCCTTTCGGATTGCCGGTGGAACCCGATGTGTAGTTGATCAGGGCAAGCCTGTCGGGCTCCACATGGGTGAACTGCAAGTCGTCGGGGCCGAAGCCCGAAGGATACAGCCGCTCGAATTCGGCGTCGAGATTGTCGAGCAATTCCTTAAGTTTCGCGCTGCGGCAAACCTGCGGAAGAAGACCCGGAATCAGGAGCACAGCTTCCAGACCGCCCAGTTTATCCTCGTCGAGATTGTCGAAAATCTGCTTCTCTGTTATCAGGATGGTGGCGTCGCAATGATTCACAAGATGCTCCACAGCATCCGGATGAAACTCATGAAGCAGAGGCACCACCACCGCTCCGTAGCTCAGTGCGCCCAGAAAAGAAGCGGCCCAGTGGGCCGAATTGCGTGCGCACAGCGCCACCTTGTCGCCGGGTTTAAGGCCGGCCGCACGGAAAATCAGGTGCATCTTCCCAATCTGGGCGGCCAGCGCGCCGTAGGTCAGTGTGGTTCCGTTGAGGTCAGAAAGCGCCGGGCGTTTCCAGTTTTTCCTTATGCTTTCGGCTATAGCCGGAAGTAGATTTGTCGACATAGTTGCAACGTTTTAGAATAGATGTAGCTGTATGCTTTCAATAAAATTAACGCAGAGTGTTTCTATTCTAACAAATTAATGCGTTACTTTGTAAGCAAAACGGCACAAAATTCCCCCATTTGTGCAAAATTAGGAATTAAAAACAACTTAAGCAACCCAAACCGCAACGCAGATGAAAACCAAACTGATTTCCCTGGCCATGGGTGCACTCCTTGTGGGATGCACCGCTGCTTCAGCTACCGGAAACTACACCATAACCGCCGAAATTCCCACCGACGATTTCGAAGGGCTCACAGCCTACCTGGTAAACTTCGATACCGGCGAAAAAATCGACTCTACAATGATCGACAACGGCAAAGCGGTGTTCAAGGGGTCCATAGCCGCTCCCGCGCTTGCACGTATCATCGTCGACGGCAACCGTATGGGCTCGCTCGTAGTCGAAAACGCTGAGATTTCCACACAGCACACTCCCCAGGGCACCGCTGTATCAGGTTCCCCGCTCAACGACCTCAACACCTCAATTCAGAAACGCATCCGGGGCTTCGAGCAGCAGTTCCGCGCACTCCCCAACGACAGCACCGCCGAAGCCGCCGCACAGGCAATTCTCAACGCCTACGACGCCTACACCGACTCGGTTTTCAAAGCCAATACCGACAATCCCGTAGGCTACAGCCTATTCCTCGACAAGGCCTACCGCATGGATCTTGCCGAGCTGAAAGCGGCTCTCGAAAAATATCCGGTTCTCAAAAGCTATCAGCGTGTGAACAAACTCATCACGGCTGCCGTCAACAAGGAAGCCACATCGCCGGGCAAAAAATTCGTGGACTTCACCATAAAAAACGACTCCATCAGCCAGAGCCTAAGCGACTTTGTGGGCAAAGGAAAGCCGGTGCTCGTCGACTTCTGGGCAAGCTGGTGCGGTCCCTGCATCCGCGAGACGGCTGTAATAAAAGATTTGCTTAAAGAATACGGCCCCCAGGGACTGGAGGTACTCGGAGTGGCCGTATGGGACGACCCGGCCAACACCCGCCGCGCAATCGCGCAGCATCAGCTTCCATGGTCACAGATTATCAACGCACAGACTGTGCCCACCGACCTCTACGGAATATCAGGTATTCCGACCATCCTTATTATCGGACCTGACGGCACTATCCTCAGCCGCGACAAGCAGGACGAAGAACTCCGAGCCGACGTAAAGGCCGTGATGGAGGGAACACTCAGCGCCGCTACTTTCGCCGCCAAAACCACGGAAGGCGCCGAGAGCGTTGCGCCCGCAAAATAAACGCAAAATAAAGGCTCTATCATTTCAAGGCAAGCACCCAGCGCACTACCGGCGGAGATACCACGACCGCTACTGCCGCGCCGACAGCGTCGGCCAGCCAGTCGAGCCAGTCGGCTCCGCGCCCCATATGCATTGCCCCCTGGAGCAGTTCGATAGCTCCGCCGAAGGCAATCGAGGCCAGGGCTATCACTGCTGCCAGATGCCACCCTACAAGCGCCGCGTCTCCACGGAGATTGCGGCGCTTTATGCGCCAGCGGCTACAGTCCAGCTCGCCCACGAAAGTGAGGCCGCCGAACATGCAGGCGTGCACCACCTTGTCGAGCCCCGGAATATGGGGCATCGGCGTATCGCCGAACGGCGAACGGGCAAGCGTAAGCCATAGTATGGCAACAACCACTATGAGCGTGAAGCCGCCCGTAGGAACGGAAAGAAAACCGTCGGCGATATTTCTGCGAAGTCTGTTCATAAGATTTGGCGGCAAAGTTATCAAGAATCCCCAATTTCATAACCGAAAAAATTGTAAATATTCTTTAACGGAGCTTCTTTTTACTGCAATAATTGGCTATATTTGCAATTGGCAATAAAGTGCCGGAAAAGGCACTTCTCTCTTCCATTGCCTGCAGTGGCCGGATTCCACATCCACCATTATGGCTTTCAGCATCTTGAATGCGACGACAAAGCCGCGGCTGCCAGCGCCGCCGACCTTCTCCTCCCCCTTTCTCCCATCTCTCCTCTCCCATTTCATCACCTCCCCTCTCCCTCCCACCTACCTCCGCCAATAAAAAAACAACATAAATGACAGGTAAATGGAACTATTTACCCCTGACACCCCAAGAGCAGAAGATCGAGACGGCACTTGCACGCCGCTACGCCTCATGCCCGCCCGTAAGCGAGCTGCTGGTGCAGCGTGGCGTCACGTCGGTCGAGGATGCCGAGCGATTCTTTAATCCCCGGCTGAAATATCTCCACGACCCCTTCCTCATGCCCGACATGCAGAAAGCGGTGGACAGGCTCAACCGAGCCATGGGGGCGAAAGAGAAGATAATGGTCTACGGCGACTACGACGTCGACGGCACTACAGCCGTTGCGCTGGTTTACAAGTATCTCAGCAACTTCTACTCCAACATCGACTATTTCATTCCCACCCGCTACGAAGAAGGGTATGGAATCTCGAGCGACATCATCGACGATTTCGCCGGTCAGGGCGTAAAACTCGTCATCATCCTCGACTGCGGCATCAAGGCCAACGAGGAGATAGCCCATGCCCGCGAGCATGGCATAGACTTCATAATCTGCGACCACCACGTGCCCGACCAGGAACTGCCCGAGGCCGTGGCAATCCTCAACCCCAAGATGCCGGGGTCCACTTATCCGTGCCCGCATCTTTCCGGGTGCGGAGTGGGCTACAAGCTCATGCAGGCGTTTGCCATCAGTAACGGCATCCAGCAGAACGAACTGGAGGGAATGCTCGACCTCGTGGCTGTATCCATCGCCGCCGACATTGTGCCGATGGTCGATGAGAACCGAATAATGGCCTTCTACGGCCTGCGCCGCCTCAACACCAACCCCAACATGGGGCTACGTGCCATAATCCGCATCTGCAACCTTTCGAACCGCGAGATCACCATCTCCGACGTAATCTTCAAGATCGGACCGCGTATCAACGCCTCCGGGCGCATGCAGAGCGGCAAGGAGGCCGTCGACCTGCTCGTATCGCGCGACGTGGCCGACGCCTACGAGCGCGCCAAGGCCATCGACCAGTACAACAAAGACCGTAAGGAACTCGACAAGCGCATCACCGAGGAAGCCAACGCCATCATCTCCAGCCGCCACGAATCGGAGCGCGACAAAAAGTCGATTGTAATCTTCAATAAGGACTGGCACAAGGGAATCATAGGCATTGTCGCCTCCCGTCTCACCGAGCTTTATTACAAACCCGCCGTAGTGCTTACGCTCGTCAACGGCCTCGCCACCGGCTCGTCGCGCTCGGTGCAGGGTTTCGACATCTACAGCGCCGTAGACTCCACCCGCGACCTTCTCGAAAACTTCGGCGGCCACACCTACGCCGTGGGGCTATCGCTCAAGGAGGAGAACATCCCCGAATTCACGCGCCGCTTCGAGCAGTATGTGGCCGACAACATCCTCCCCTCGCAGCTCTCGCCGCAATATGAAATCGACGCCTTCCTCTCATTCTCGGAGCTTACGCCAGAATTCCTGGCTACCCTGCGCCGCTTCAATCCGTTCGGACCGGGAAACCAGAAACCGGTGTTCTGCACGCGCGGCGTGATGGATTTCGGCACGAGCAAACTCGTCGGCCGCCAGCTGGAGCACATAAAGCTCGAGCTCGTGGACGACACATCGGGCAAGGTAATCAACGGCATCGCCTTCAACAAGGCCGAGCTGTTCGACCGCATCCATGCCGGCGCACGCTTCGACATCTGCTACACCATCGAGGACAGCAAGCACCGGGGAGGCAGCAATGTGAACAACATCCAGCTCCAGATCAAAGAGATTAAACTCGACTGAACGCGCCGACTGCGCGCCACGCAACCATACCCCTATGGCCACCTCTCCATCCATGCTCGATACGCTCCGGCGCCACTGGGGCTATACCGCCTTCCGCCCTCTGCAGGCCGACATCATCGGCTCCGTGCTCGAAGGGCACGACACGCTCGGTCTGATGGCCACAGGTGGCGGCAAGTCCATCACCTTTCAGGTGCCGGCGCTGATGCTGCCCGGACTCACATTAGTGGTTACGCCTCTCATCTCGCTGATGAAGGACCAGGTCGACAACCTGCTCGCCCGCGGCATCCGCGCGTATTTCCTCCACTCGGGGCTGCGTCCGGCCGAGAGCCGCCTGATTTACGACAAATGCCGCCTCGGGAAAGCCCGCATTCTATATGTATCGCCGGAAAAACTTCAGAGCGAGAGCTTCCGCCAGCAGCTATCACGGCTGCCGGTAAGCCTAATAGTGGTCGACGAGGCCCACTGCATATCGCAGTGGGGCTACGATTTCCGCCCCTCCTACCTGAAAATAAGCGAACTCCGCAAGAAGCTCCCCGATATCCCGGTGCTTGCGCTCACTGCCTCGGCCACACCCGAGGTAGTGGAGGACATCTGCCGCCAGCTTGAATTCCGCGCCGACGCACGCGTGTTCCGTCTCTCGTTCAACCGCACGAACCTCAACTATATAGTGCGCCGCTGCGACCTGAAGGAAGAGCAGCTCATCCACATCGCCAGCCGTGTGGCCGGCTCCGGAATAGTCTATGTGCGCTCGCGCACGCGCACGCGCCAGATTGCCGAGGCGCTCGCCGCAGCAGGAATCTCCGCCGACTTCTACCACGCCGGCCTCGCGCCCGAGGAAAAGGCCCTGCGCCAGAACCGATGGAAGACCGACGAGACCCGCATCATGGTGGCCACCACAGCCTTCGGCATGGGCATCGACAAGCCCGACGTACGCCTGGTGGTGCATTTCGACCCGCCCTCGTCGCTCGAGGAATACTATCAGGAGGCTGGCAGAGGCGCGCGCGACGGCAAGGATGCCTACGCTGTGGCGCTCGTGGCGCCCTCCGACAAGGGTGTCCTTACGCGCCGCCTCAACGACGCATTTCCCCCAAAAGAATATATCCGCGAGATCTACAACCGCCTGTGCGTGTTTCTCAACATATATATGGGCGAGGGTTTCGGCCAGGTCTACGAGTTCAACCTCGAGGAGTTCTGCCGACGCAACAGCCTCCAGCCCGGCCAGGCATCCGCAGCACTGAAAATCCTCACCCAGAGCGGCTGGATTGAATATATCGAGGAAATCGCCACGCGGAGCCGGCTTATGGTAGTGATGACGCGCCGCGACCTCTACGACCTGCGGCTCGACCCGGAGGCCGAGCGTGTATTTCAGCACGTATTGCGCACCTCGACGGGCATTTTCGCCGACTACGAGCATATCGACGAACCTTCGATGGCCTCCGCGCTGGGGCTTACGGAGCAGACCGTCTACGAAAACCTACTCAAGCTGAGCCGGATGCACGTGATCAGCTACGTGCCGCGCAAGTCCACTCCCTACATCGTGATGAGCCACTCGCGCCAGGAGGGACGCCATGTGCAGATTCCGCGCGAGGTCTACGAGGAGCGCCGCGAGCGCATGGCCCACCGCATCGAGGCGATGAAGCGCTTCCTCTTTGCCAACGACGAATGCCGCAACAACACTTTGCTACGCTATTTCGGCGAGAAGCCGCAATGCGGCTGCGGCAAATGCGACGTATGCCGCTCACAACGCGCCACGCACCACGCGTCTCCGGCCGAAACCATCCGTCAGGCCGAGCAGGCCGTAGTCTACGCGCTGACCCATTTCCCCGACGGTGTAACCGTCGACCGTCTGGCCGCCTATCTGGCCATCCCCGCACCGTCGGTTATCGCCACGGTGCGCGCCCTTGCCGACCGCGGCGAGCTCCGCTTCGACACCGCCACCCTAACCGTCTACCCCCGATAGCCGCCCTACCAGCCCATATCAGGCAAAAAAAACATGAAAAGGCCGCGCGTCGAGAAATTCGACACGCGGCCTTCACGTTTCAACTATTTATTTATGAGAGCCTCAGTATCCAGTATCACTACTCGATAAAAAGGACGAGGGATGTCTGAATAAAAAACGTTTTTCAAGTCGGGCCGCCCGACGTCCGGCGAGCGGACGCCGCGCCCTGAGAGCTGAAATCCCGGAGGCTTTCGTTAAATAGTCGAGTGGTCGGGAAATATATCCGTGTTTGTGCGAGTTTCATATACAGATGCCATAAGGGAGGAGCCTTTCCGTCTCTTTCGTTTATCTATATAACAAACGGGCTCCACGGTCGTTGCAGCCCGCATAGCTAAAAGAATTTAAATTGTGTTTACACCTGCCGAACCGCCGGAGGGCTGCTTGCTTGCGAACGGGAGAGCACCCTCGTCGAGGTCGCCGTTGGGGTTGAGGGGGAGTTTCTTCAGCCGGACGAAGAATTTAGGCATGCTCACTGCCGAGAGATAGCGTCCGAGCTTCTTGCGCAGCCGTGCGAGCGAAAGCTTCAGCCCGTGGCGAGGTACGATGTAGGCCGTGAGGAAGGCCAGCCCCTGCGAATCGGTAGCCGGGCATACCACCCCGCTCTCCACCTCGGGAAGGCGCCGCAGGGCATCGGCCACGGCATCACACTCCACGCGTGTGCCTTCAATCACCACATTGCGCTCCTTGCGGCGCAGAAATACCACCGTACCGTCGGCAAGCGTATAGCCGATGTCGCCAGTGCAGAAGCAGCGGCGACCGTCGGGCATGTTTACGAAGTTTACATTCTCGGGATTGTCGCCGATGTAGCCGCGGGCCACTCCGTCGCCCATCACGCAGATTTCACCCTCAAGTCCGGGCACTACGGAGCGCAGACGGTCGTCAAGCACCTCGACTTCCGTGCCGTCGACCGCCCGACCCATCGGATATGCGCCATCGGCGAGCACCTGCGAGCCGTTGCATCGGTAAAGCGTGGCTCCTGCCGCAGCCTCGGCCGGAGCATACGAATTGTAGACCTCCACCTTGTCGACAAGATGGTCGACAAATCCGCTGAAAAGCACGTCGCCGCGGCTTTTGAGCAGCCGCAGCGAGCGCGGCAGCCGCCTGCCGGCAGCCACACAGCGGTTGATGTCGGAGAGCAATTGCGGAAAGCCCGTGATGACGGTTACGCCATGCTCGTCGGCGAACTCGAGCAGTCGCGCCGTGTCGTTGAGGATTCCTGCGGGGGGAATCAGCAGGGTGGCTCCGTTGAGCAAAGCGCCGAAAAGCTCCTCCTCAAAGAGGTCGAACGTAGCGACCGAAAGCTGCATCACCACGTCGGCACGCCCGATGCGGAATTCATGCTCGAAGGCATCGGCGAAGTGCATCACATTGGCCTGACTGACCACAACGCCGTTCGAGCGGCCCGAGCGGCCGGTGGTAAAAATCACATAGGCCGGAGCGTCGGCATGTACGGCTACCGGAGCCGGCGTGCGCCCGGCTTCGGTCTCGGCCATGCGCTCCGGAGCCAAAGGCCTCAGAGTCGCCGGGACAGTAATGGTGCGGAAACCGGCGAAACGATGGCGATAGGCATCCGACGTGGCTACAAAATCCACACCCGCCTCGCTCATCATATACCGTATGCGCTCGGGAGGTAGCCCGGGCTCTGCGGCCACATAGGCCGCTCCGGCGCGGAGCACCGCCAATATCGTTGCCACGAGCTCCACGCCGTGGTCCATCACGATGCCCACGATTCGAGGCCGTTCATCCGGGAAACGTGCCTGAATGGCGGCTGCCAACGCGTCGAGACGGCTGTAGCCCACCGTCTGCGTGGCCGTGCGCAGCGCCGGAGCCTGCGGCTGACGCTGAACCATCTCCTTAAACCTGCTGTAGATACTTGCCATAATGTTTCTCCTTTCCGCGGAGCGGCCGGCGAGCCACCCCGCTTTTAGATTAAGATACTTCCCCCGCTATTATAATAACCCCTCGCCAGGGGGTGTTTGTTCACGCCCGGAGCGAAACTCGGGCGCGAAAAAAACGGAGCGAATAATTGAGCCCAAAATCGGTTCCACCAAAAAATCGGCGCGCCGGAAGCTATCTTCCAGCGCGCCGTAAATTTCAGGCTTTATCGGGATTAATCGAGATTAATCCCGATTATTCGGGCTAAATCGGGATAATTCCCCGCCTTAGAATGCGATTTTACGCGAGATGCGGGTATTGGGAGCCTGCACAGTCAGCACGTAAACCCCGCGGCCGAGAGCCGAGCCATCGAGTGTCAGCTCGTTGCCAGTCGCCGAGGCAGTAGCCACAGACTGACCCTGCAGATTATGGAGCGTAGCGGTGAAACCCTCAACTCCGGCGAGGAACACGCTGTAGACACCTCCGCCTACCGGCTCGATAATGAGGCTGCTTTCCGGATCGTCGGAGGCGATACCGTCAACCCCACCCATTTCGTTGGCGAGAATGTACTTCAGACCGGCGAGAGCGTTGATTTTACCCATACCCCAGCGTTCGGGCTGCTGAGCGGTAAAATCATCCTTGTCGGCCGTAGCTGCGATTACCTTCTTGACGTCGTCCATCGAGAGGCGGACGCCCTTTTCAGCAGCTGCCTGCGACCACAGCGCCAGCACACCTGCCACAAACGGCGAGCTCATCGACGTTCCGCTCATCTCACCCCAATAGTTCTTGAGTGGAGTCTTGTTGTCGTCGGGATCCTTCTTGTCAGGGCTGTTGATCCATACGCTATAGTTCGACTCGGCCTCGGTGCGGAGCTGAGCTTCCGTTTTATCGTTCAATGGATTTGCAAGCGCTTTTGCAACATAGTTGTTGATTTCGTTGCGGACATAGTATGAATTATACGATGAAACCATACCCATGCCTGGGCCGACTACGTCGGGAAGCTGGCGCCCCTGGAATGTATGCCCGTATGAAGAAAATGACGCTATTCCATACTGAGGATATACGGATTTATCCCACGATTTCTCGCCTGCAATAGTCATGTACGGATTAGCGTTTACGTAAGCGCCTACCACAAGAACGTTGTCGCCACAGGCCATGCCGTTGATGGAGTTCGCAGGGCTACCGGCAAGGTATCCCGACATGCCGTTGGCCTGAAGCACCATGCTACCGTACATATCAATGAGGTTGCCGGGGGCGCCTTCCACGATAACCGCGGCAGCAATATTGGGTGTAGAGCCCGACAGTTTGAACGTCATATATACGTCGTAGCGGTTGTTGGCGGTGTTGAGATTGGCTGAATAGCCGATATAGGAGCTTTGGCCGAAGGTATTGCCAAACTGAGCATTCTTCACCACATTCGAATACGGAACCGACGTGCCGCCTATAAAGCTGAATGCCGAAGGCGTGGGCACTTCAAATGTACCCACTACGTTTCCGTTGGTCAGATTTATTGCCGCGAGCGTCACCTTAAGGGTCTGCGCCCCGGAGCTCCATATATCAAGATAGCCTTCGCCGACCAGGCCCGTGGACACGAAAGTCTTTACCGTCTTGTCCGAAGCGGTGAGGGTCTTTGAAAGCGAGATATTGGCATCGCCCTCGTTGCCTGCCGACATACAGATCAAGACGTCCTTACCTACGTCGGCAAGAGCAATCGAACTTGCGTCGGAGCCATCATGAGGCCCACGCTGGCTGCCCAGCGAGAAATTGAGTACACCAGGCTTGCCCGTAGTCTTCACATAATCGCGGAAACGGCCTGCCGCTATGGTAATATTGTTGTTTTCAAGTGTGCCTGAACAAACCGACATCTCGGCATCCTTAGCCACACCGTAGTAGGGATTGACGTTGGTGGCGGAAATGCTGGGTCGACCGGTTCCGCTCACCGTCGCCACCATGCCGTTGCCCGAGCCGGGACGTGCGTTGTGACTTCCGGCCATTATGCCGAGCACATGGGTAGCGTGCGTTTCCTGACGGAGATCGGTCTCGAAAGCACCGATTTTTTCGGGGGTATCATACAGAACTACCGAACCGTCGGCACCCTTGATTTCCCAATAGTTCTTTATACGAAGATTCCCGTCGGCATCGCGGAAGTTCAGATGGTTGGGGTCGAGGCCGGTATCCATCATCCCTACGATAACGCCTTTGCCGGTGTAGCCATGAGAAAGTCCGGAAGAAGCAGCCGCCTTGTGAACGTCGTCAACCTTAGTGGTTTTTCGCGCTACGCGCATCATAGGCTCAAGCTCAAAGCCAAGCGAAATCTGCACTACCTCGTCGAGTTCCGCGATGGCTTCCATTTCAGAGCCTGTGACGCGAACCGCAATCACACGGCCGAATTCATTTTCAATTTCATATCCCTGCTCAGCAAGAATGCTGCCCATTCCCTCCTCCTGCATTGTGACGAGGACGGCCACGCGCTTCTCGGCGGTGATTTCCGGAGCAAGCGTAGGCTGATTCACACCACGCGACTTCATCAGCGCAGCCTGAGTGTTTGCCCTGACATGGCCGAGGTATTCACCCGCACCCATATCAAACTTACTCTGAGCACTAAGGGAAGCCAAGCCTCCCAAAGCCAGAATGGCTAAAGCGTAGAATCTCTTCATTGTCTATTTACACTATGATTATTTCGATGAATGGCAAAATGCATGCAACACACGCATAGTAAATACAAAGTTAGGGAATTTGCAGCCGTTTTCCCACCAAAAATCAAGAAAGAGGCCTATTTAACATCCATTTTGCTCTTTTTTAACAACTCTGCATTACAAACCATAGTAATTCCGCCATAAAACACAGCGGTGTGTCAAAATCCGAGATTTTGACACACCGCTTATTGTTGTCAGGAATTAATTAGCGGGAATCAGAAAGTAGCGCGTTTGCTTGCGCTGAGACCGCTGTTATCTACCTTCTTACCCTTGAAGGTCTTGAAGGAGGAAACCTTGGCATGAGCAACTTTATGGCTGACACCCTTAGATGAAAGAGTCTTAACGGCCTTATCTCCACGCTTAGCGACCTTATTGCCGAGAGCAGCTTTGGCCTTCTTGGGAGCGCCCAGATAAGCCGAGAGGTCGAGGACTTCCTGACCGGGAGCATATTCACCGGTTACGCCCGACATATCGATGGTTGTGTAACCCATACCGTAGGCGGGATCGGGGATGGTCGACCAGAAACTATTGTTCGGATCATTCCATGCAGCTCTGGCATCATTGAGTTCGTCGCTGAAATTTGTATAAACGCCGCTATTACCATAGTAGAGTCCGAACGTTCCGGCAGGGAAGGCAATGACGCCATCCTCAACGGTTCCTGCGTAGCCATAGGCTGCCAGCATTTCAAGTGGATATTGTCTGGCACCGGTCATAAGGCTGTAGCAGTCGCAATCGAACGACATTGCACCCGAAAGTCCGATTGCGGCCAGATCGACACCGATTTCGCCATTTTCCATATAGGTGGCGTTGCTGTAGCGTGCATCGAAGTAGATGTAGTAGTCCTTATCGGTAAGCGCAACAGGCTGTCCGTTCTGAGCGAGGTCAATAGCAAGCGGCCATGCAGCATAAGCGTTGACCAGACGGTAACGACCGGGAGTAGTCGTGCTTGCCTCTACTTCAACGTCCCATTCCTCACCGCCGATAGGATCGGTCGGGCTGAACTGCCAGTGTCCGTAAATCAGGCCGTCGGTATACTTGCAAGTGCCGACAGAAACCCATTCGCGGGCAGCCTGGACGGTCTTGTAATCGAAGGTGTATGCTGTGGTAGCCACTGCCTCGCCGCCCTCATTATAGGAAACGGTAACTACAGTGTACTTGCCATCCTCGGGGAGAGTGAAGGAAAGAGTGGCGGTTGCATCGAATATAAGTTCAGAATTTGCATCGGCCTTGATTTCCTCGGCCACAGCATCTACCTGAGCCTGCGTGAGTGCACCGGCAACACACTTATAGGCGAACGAAGCGACATCAGCGCCCTTCACGGCCTGAATCTGAGCATATTCCTTGCCCTGCTGGTTTACGAAGTTACCGGTGTAGGACATAGTAACGCTATAGTCCTTGAAGCCGGGGAGAAGAACCGTCTCGATTGCAGAACCGAGCCATTGACCGTTAATGTCGAGTGTTGCGGTGGAGGCAGCTGTATTAAGTACAATCATACCACCCTCCTCATCGTAGTATGCGGGCATAATGTTGTTGGGAACAAGCAGACGGTCGTAAATGAACTGCATGTCGTACTGGCCGTTGTAGCTGTCGGTATAGAAAGTGAGGACATCAGCGAAATAAACCTCGGTTCCCTGATATGTCATGCCACTCATGGTATGAGGCACGATTACGAACGGAACGTTCTTGCCCTCGTTTTCAAAAGTCCAGGTTTTGTCGACGGTCATGTTGTAGACGAAGCGGTTGCCGGTATTGATATCGCCGGTTACGGCAGTCGGGTCGTAGTCCGGATCGGCGCTAAAAAGTTCGTATGCAACAGGATCGGGGAAAAGAAGCTGGAACTTATTGTTGTTTACGAGCGAGCCGCGCACATAGATAGGCAATTCGAAGACGCCTCCGATAAGTTTGTCGAGAGTTACGGTAGCCATAGCGGTAACGCCCTGGTCGTCGTAGTCAGGCGTGGATACAGGAATCATCTCGCTGGTAGCGGGGTCGTAACGGTAGATTTTCCATTCCGACCAAGGCGAGTAAACAAGGATGAAATCACGCTCGGTCAGGCCGTAGATAGAGGTATCCTCGCCTTTCACCTTGAGGACGAGCTGATATTCGTATTCAGGCACAACCTTGTCGAGGTCAAGGTCGATGACAATAGGCACTTTCTTCACTCCGGCGGGGAAAGTAACCTGAGTAGGAACTGTGAAGATGTCGGTCACTGGATTGCCCTGCTTGTCGGTCACCTGCCCTTCAAGACCTACGGTGAGCACCTCGTCGGCGTTCTCACGGTAGAGGTTAACCTCGCAGGAGGTAGCATCAACGCCAATCTCAACGGTAGCCGGCTCGTCGACTGGGAAATACACATTATTGCCGGGAATCACGTCGGCAGGAGTGTATTCAACCTCGTCGGTGCAGGCAGCCATTCCGAAAAGGAAGGCACCGCCCATAAGGGCCGAAATTATCTTATTGAGTTTCATAATCGTTAAATCTGTTTGAAATTATAAACGGAGAGGATGCGGATAATTTATTCGCCGGTAAGCACAGACTGCTTGTTGCCGACGTTGGGGTTATTCCATTTCTCAAGAGCGCGGTTGGCATCGGTCTCCTGCTGGGTGATTACATAGTTCATCCAGCTCGGACGGCCAACAGAATTGTAGGTGTCGCGGCCCCAGTTGAAGTTGGTGCCGGAATATGTACGGTCCACGTTCATGTTGAGACGCTTGTAATCGTAATAAGACTGTCCCTCACCGAAGAGTTCCACACGCTTCTGGAACACGATTTCGTCGATGATATCCTCGGGAGCGGTGACGGTCGGACGATATGTTGCGTAACGGTATTTCTGCATGAAGGATTTGCAGAGCTCAAGTCCGGCCATTGCATCTGCATGAGCCACAGCCTCGGCCTCGATGAAATACATCTCTTCGACGCGCATCAGCGGTACGCCAACAACAGCGGCAACCTTATAGTCGTCGAAATTGCCCTTTCCGGGACGGAACTTAAGCGAAGCATATGTAGGAAGATCCTCGCGCTGCGCTTCGTTGATAAGCTGCTCACGGCCGGAAAGAGGCGAACTTTCAGGGGCGATGAACATAAGTTTGCGCCAGTCGCGGTCGTTCATGCGGCGGTAAACGTTCGCACCGATCATTACGTACGGACCAGCGGAAGCATAGCCGAAAGAGGTTTCGTTCGAAAGCCAGGAGGTCCAGTTGATGATACCTGTCTTCACGGCGTCGTCTTCATCGGTGAGCTGCATGCCCCACATCCAGGAAGAAACGCTGAGGTCGTTGAAGCCGCTCTGGGTGTTGAGAGCCTCATCCTGGGTCATGGGATTTGCGCCTGAAGTAGAGATAGCCAGGCGGGCATACTGAGCGGCCTCGGCATAGAGCTGAGCGGCAGTACCTTCGCCGGCATAAGGAAGGCCTTCTTCATGATACGTGGCGTCCCAGAGGCAGAGGCGAGCCATCAGGCCATAAGCAACAGCAAGGTTGGGAACGGTCTTGGAAGTGCGGGCGGAGCCTTTCTTCAGAAGCGTGATAGCCTGCTCGAGATCGGTACGGATGAATTTCACCATCTCATCGTGTTTGGCGCGCGGGTTATTGCGGGCCTGATCCTCAGAGGTCTTGTCGGTTACGATAGGAACGGTATAGCCGGTGACATCGTTGCCGTATGTATTGATGGCGGGTACGTAGTTGTTGGGAAGGAATTCGTACATACGGGCCATGTCGAGGTAGGTCGACGCACGGAATGCAAGACCCTGGCCGAGATATGCCATGAGGTCGGGATCGGTGGTAGAGGGGTCGACGGCGCCCACAACCTTGTTGGCAGTGAGCACCTGTTCGGTCTGGAAGTTCCAGATAAACTGGCAGATAAGATAACCGTCGTTGAGGGCGACATTAGCCGAGCACCAGGTATTGAAGTGGTTATAGCTGGAATAAGAGATGGCCATGTCGGCAGTCATGCAGTCGAGGCCGTGCATGATAGCGCCCTTACCCCAGTCGAAATGTTGCTCGCCGGGAACAGTAAATACCTGATTCATATGGGCAGGCATCGCCCATACGAGAGCTTCGGTGGCTTTGGAGTTGCCGTTAAGCTGCTCCTGGGTCGCGCCATTGGTGGGGAATACCTCCTCGATACAGCCGGTGGTGAGCAGTGCGGGAGCTACAAGCGCCGCAGCCATGAGTGATTTATATATTTTGTTCATTGTTGCTGTGTCTTAGAAATTAGAATTCAACAGTCAGACCGCCGGAAATTGTGCGGATGGGAGCATAGTAAGTATTGTTGTTGCCTCCGGTGAACGACTGACGCGGATCCAGACCCTGACGTTTCGACCAAACCCAGATGTTGTCGCAGGCAAGGTAGACGCGAACCTTCGAGAGATATGCCTTGCGCACGAGCTTGGTGGGGAGGGTGTAACCGAAGTTGATGTTCTCAAGCGAGAGATAGGAAGCGTCGGTGATGAAGCGGTCGCTGGTAGCGTTGGAATACTGCTGGCCGAACATGTTGCGGGGGATGTCGGAATCGGGGTTCTCGGGGCTCCAGGCGTTGAGCATGTCGGAGTGGATGTTTCCACCCTTGCTGCTGTCGTAGGGAGTGCCCATGAGCTGAGCGTAACCGCTGTCGTAAACCTTACCGCCGATCTGGTAGTTGAAGGCAAGCGAGAGATCGAAGTCGCGGTAGGCGAACGAGGTGCTGAAACCGCCGTAGACAGGAGCGAGTGCAGTACCTACGATATAGCGCGAAGCCTTGGTATAGTCGTCGGTGGTTTCGGTACCGATTACGTCGCCGTTGTCGTTGTAGACGTTCTTATAGTATAGTGCCTTACCGTTTGCCTTGTTGACGCCGGCGTACTTATAGGTATAGAAGCTGTACATCGATTCGCCTTCGCCATAGAAGTAGTTGCCGGAGGAATAACCGAGGGCCGGGTCAAGTTTGAAGTCATCCTTGAAGATGTAGCCTTTCTGACCCTTGCGGTCTTCGGGAAGTTTGGAAATACGGTTCTTATACCAGGTCATGTTGAAGTTGACGTCCCACTTGAAATTGCGGGTTTTGATGGGGGTACCGCCAAGTTCGATTTCAACACCGGTGTTCTTCATGTCGCCGATATTGTCGTAGTAGCCGGTGTAGCCGAACGACGAGGGGAGCGGGAAGAACATCAGCATGTCGGAGGTCTTGCGGTAGAAGGCCTCGAAGTTGCCGGTGAAGCGACCGTTGAACATCGAGAACTCAACGCCTGCGTTGAAGTTACCGTTCTTTTCCCAGGTGATGTCTTCGTTACCCATCGATGCAGGGGTTGCGCCCGGCATGTTGTTGGAGTTGACGATGTTGTAGGTATTGGTATAGCGGAAGTTACCGATGTTGTCGTTACCCTGCTCACCGTAAGAAGCCTTCACCTTGAGCATGTCGAGCCATGTTACGTCCTGAAGGAAAGACTCCTTGGAGATAATCCATGCGCCGCCGATACTCCAGAAGTTACCCCAGCGGTGTGAAGGATGGAAGCGCGAGGAGGCGTCGCGACGGAACGAACCGGAGAAGAAGTACTTGCTGTCGTAATCATACTGGCCGCGGAAAATCCAGCCTTCGTTGTTGTACTCGGTGGTATAGGAGTTAGCGTTGCCTTTGATGATGGCGCCGGCGAGTTCCTCATTGCCGCGGTCAAACATGCTGCTCTTTGAGCCATACAGATAATAGTATGTGGTCTTGAACCATTCGTGACCGAGGAGGGCGTCGACATTATGCTTGCCGAAGCGGTGGTTCCAGGTGAGGAGCTGCTGATAGGTGTAGTCAACCGACCGGGTGTGGTATTTTGCTACAACACCGTTCTGGGTGGCGTACTGGCCGTAGTAGGGGTTGGTCACCTGTGTCTGACGCATTTCCTGCAGGTTCACGTTGTTGTTGGAGGTGAACTTGAAGTCCTTGAGGAAGCGCACTTCAACGAAGGCTGCGCCGTTGAAGTTGTTGCCTTCAATCTTGTTGGTGTCGAGAATCATGGCGTCGACGGCATTGGAATCGCCGAAGATAGGACGCTTCAGGCCGGCGTTGTCGCCCGAGCCGTAGTCGAAGCGTGTATTGCCGTACTTGTCGACCATGATATTGCCGGCGCCATCGCGGATATAGAGAGGATAGATGGGCGCGATATCGGTGGCTGCAGCAAAAATATTGCCTGTCGAGGCGGAGTTGCCTTCCTCGCTGTCCATAGCGTTCATCACGATATGGCTGTAGCTACCGCGTGCTCCTACTTTCAGCCAGGGCTTGGCCTGCACATCGGCGTTCAAACGTGCTGTGAAGCGCTGGAAGTCGCTCTTGGCGACAATGATACCGTCGTTTTTCAGATAGCCGACCGAAGCGAAGAAGTTGCTTCTGTCGTTGCCCTGGGTTACGCTTACATTGTATTCCTGACGGAGGCTGTGCTTATAGGTCTCGTCAAGCCAGTTGTCGGGAGTTACGAAATAGCTGGCTCCCTTGTGGTTTACGAGGCGGCCGATAGTGGCGGCAGGATTAAGCTTGCCGTTGGTACCGATAAGATACTGGCCTGCAGGCATTGTATATACGTTGTAGCCAAGGCCGTAGGCGTTGTCGGCTGTGAGGTTGTTGTTGGCCCAGATATAAGCCTGCTCGGCTCCGTAGCCGAGGCCACCGATATTTTCTTCCTGCCCAGTGCTGGGGTTAGTGATTTTCTCGGGAGCGGTGGTTGCGTAGTTATAAAGCGAGCGGTAGTACATCTCATAGTACTGGGCCGGATCCTTGATATAGTCGTAATCTTGTGTGGCACGCATATTCATACCCCACTTGGCGTCGACCGTCACCTTGGCTTCGCCGAGCTTGGCGCGCTTGGTTGTGATAAGTATGACACCGTTGGCGCCGCGGGCACCGTAAAGAGCATTCGATGCGGCGTCCTTAAGCACGGTCATCGACTCAATATCGTTGGTGTTTATGGTATTGATGTCGTTGGAGTAAGGAGTGCCGTCGACGATTACGAGAGGCGAGTTGCCGGCGTTCATCGAGGAGAAACCGCGGATGCGGATTGTGGGGCTGGAAGCACCGGGGGCACCCGAAGCATTGGAGAGCTGCAGACCGGCAACCTTACCGGAGAGAGCGTCGAGCACGTTGGTGACCTGGGTCTTCTCGATAGCGTCGTTGCTGATCACGGTTGCCGAACCGGTGAAGGCCGATTTCTTGGCGGTACCGTAAGCCACGACCATCACCTCGTCGAGGCTGTTCTCGGAGGATTCGAGTTTGATGGTCATCTTACCGGACGAAACAGCCACCTTGCGGGTGTTGAAGCCCACGTAAGATACGTTGAGTTCATGTACTTTATCGGGGACGGTCAACGAGAAGTTACCGTCGAGGTCGGTCGATGTTCCCTGACCGCCTCCGATGGGCATCACCGTGGCACCTGCCAGGGGCTCGTCGTCAGCTGCCGAAACAACCGTACCGCTGACTACCTTCGACTGCGCCATAGCGCAGGCTGCTGTAATCAGGACTGCCGTCAGTAATAGAAACAGCTTTTTCATACACAATAATTAATTAGACATAATGAGTTAAAAATTCTACAATCGGTTTGATTTTAACGAGCACTTTTTGCGCACATGGGTCGAGCCTGGGGCTATTCTTGCTTACGGGTTCGGGATGATTCAACCTTTTTCTTTTCGGCCTCCCTGCGGAAGCTTTGGGCGAAATCGATTCGTAAAACCCCGAGGGCTTAAAAGCGTGGCCGCGCGTGAGAATCATCGCTGCCCGGTTTTTACATCTTTTTTAACCTTAGTCGCACCGAAATTCACGGCTTACACCATATACACTTAGCAAAGTTAATACAAAATGTCAAGAAAATAAACAATTCGAGAGCATTTTTGCTGCTCTTTAACATAATTCTTTGTCATGTTGACAAGTGGCTATTTTGGCACAAATTACACATATTGGTGATTTTCAGCTATTTACAATGTGAATAACCGACATAAATATTCACACTGCATAAAACCTCAAAAAGTGTTAAAAAATTTAGCTTAATTAAATGTTAAAGACCACCGGGGAAAAATGGGGCAAACCGACAGAAAAATGGAAACTTCCAACAACCATCCACTCCGACAATCTCCCCTATATATATTAAGGTGTATAGGATTTGCAAACCTATTGCCGGATTACCATAAAAATCGCTATCTTTGCATCAATATGGCGCATACCGAAATCTTGGAAGAACGACCGGAGGGAACACGCCCCCTGAAGGCGCCCCGAAGCCGCACACTGCGTGCGACATGGCTCGCCATGCTCCTGGCAGTAATCCTCGGTGCGGCCGCTCCGCAGGAAGCACGCGCCTTCAGCCTCGACCTCGACTCGATTGCAGCGTGGGGTAAATTTCCGAATTTCTGCATCAAGACCTACCGCTGGGGCGATAAATTCTTCAATTCCTACGACACGCTCTATGTGGTCGGTTCAGGCAAACGATTCAACGTCAAGGCGAAAGTCGACTCATGGAGCGACATCTACAACTTCCGCATCGACGACGGCTACTCGATGCAGATGCTCAGCGACCCCTCGTCGACTCTGGGTTTCTACCTCACCTACATGGCCGTGTCGGTGGGTTACGACATGAATATCGGCAAATATTTCAACGGCGGCCAGCGTGCGCGCAAGCGCTTCAACCTGCAGTTCAACTGCTCGCTCTTCGCATTCGAATACTACAACATAAGCAACGACATCGGAACGACCATACGCCGGATGGGGCCGGTGGGCGAAAGCCACCGCGTCGACATCCCGTTCAAGGGAATCAACACAAGCCAGTGGGGCATAGATCTCTACTACTTCTTCAACCACAAACGATACTCGCAGGCTGCGGCATTCTACTACAGCAAGCTGCAGGTTCGCAGCCAGGGGACGTTTTTCGCCGGCCTATCGTTCAACGGCTCGCAGTACAACTTCGATTTCTGGGATCTTGAGCCGGCCGACCGCCCTACCCTCCCCGCTTCGTGGGCGAACTTCTATATGGTGAAGAACAAAAATTATGCCCTGAAACTCGGCTACGGCTACAACTGGGTGTTCCACAAGGGATGGGTGCTGGGAGTGTCGGAGGCTCCGCTCGTGGGTATTCGCGTAGGCTACATCAACGACCCGTCGCAGCAGAAAACATCGTTCGGAATGAGCAACCAGATGCGCCTGTCGCTGATTTACAACTACAAGACGAAATGGTTTTTCGGGGCTGTAGGCCGCTGGGACATGGCCCTGATGTACGACCGCGAACACACTCTGATGGCCAACAATCTCTCGCTCGAAGCCTCGGCAGGCTTCCGCTTCAATCTATGGTAAAAGAAGTCATTTAAACTTTTTCTTCAAATGGCTTCACAAGATGTATTCTTCAAGAATGACACACAAAGAATTCCGGGGGTTCATCGGGTTGGGCATACTGCTTGTAATCCCCCTTGCAATCAGTCTGGCAAAACAATGCACCAATACGCAAACCGAGAAGCGCCTGCAGGAGGCGGTCGGGATAGCGCAGGAGGCCGATTCGATAGCTGACATATCGAAAGCCCGCGCCGACTCCGCCTCGGTTGAGGCAGCCTTCGGACCGGCCGAGCCGGATGGCAGTCAGACCAGTCGGACCGAACGCACGGCACGGACTGGTCAGAGCAAGAAAAAGCCGGCGGGGCATAAAGCCCAGCCGGCCGATATGAGCAGTCCGCACGACCGCCCGGTGGGAAGCGGGCGCTAATCAGAGCGGATATAGGTTCAATATTTAATGCTGATTCTCAAAAGTTTAAACTCAAGAGTCAGCGACGCTTCGAGGCGCGTTTCACGGTCTTTTTCGAGCCGCGCTTCCCTTCGGCAGGAGCCGATTTCGCCGATTTCGCTTTTTCCTTTGCGGAGGTACGGGCGGCCGCCTTTGCTTTCTCATGGCGCGACATCTTCCGGGCCTGCTCGGCGGCGAGTGCCTCGCTCCGCGCGGCCTTACGCTCGGCTTTCGCGACGCTCCGGCTTCCGGGAGCAGCTTTCTTCGCAGATTTTCCAGCCTTAGACTTTTTGCCGGCAAGCGCCTGGGCCACACTGACCTTGGCGCCCATATCGTCCTGGCCCGCAACAACCATGCGCGGGTCGACAATCACGAAATCAAGCTGACGCTTGTCGAGGTCGGCGCGGGCAACGCGAATACGCACCTTGTCGCCGAGGCGGAACACGATGCCGCGGCGCCGGCCGCGCAGGCAGTAGTTCTTCTCGTCGAAATCGTAGAAATCGTCGGCAAGCTCGCGCATCGGTACGAGACCCTCACATTTGTTATCGTCGAGCTCCACATAGAGGCCCCATTCGGTCACACCGGAAATCATACCCTCGTATTCCTCGCCGAGATGGTCGGCCATATACTCCACCTGCTTGTATTTTATCGACGAGCGCTCGGCATTCGCTGCGAGCTGCTCCATGGCGGAGGAGTGTTTGCACTGGTCCTCGAGTTTTTCGACGTTAACGCTACGGCCTCCGGCCAGATAGCGCTCGAGCAGACGGTGAACCATCATGTCGGGATAGCGGCGGATGGGCGAGGTAAAGTGGGTATAGTAGTCGAATCCGAGGCCGTAGTGGCCTATATTCTCGGTTGTGTAGATGGCTTTGGCCATGGAGCGTATGGCGAGCACGGAGAGGAAATTTTCCTCACCCTTACCCTTTACGTCCCGCAGCATTTTGTTGAGCGAGCGGTTGATTTCGCCGGCCGAGCCGTGGGTCTTCAACCGGTAGCCGAAAGCGCGGGCGATGTTGGCCAGGTCGGTGAGCTTTGTCGAATCGGGCTGATCGTGCACGCGATATACGAAAGCCTTCTCCTTGCGGCGCTTCTCGGGCTTGCCGATGGCGGTGGCCACCGTGCGGTTGGCCAGGAGCATGAACTCCTCGATGAGCTTATTGGCATCTTTCGACACCTTGAAATATACGCCCGTGGGATGGCCTTTCTCGTCGATGTCGAAACGCACCTCCTCGCGGTCGAAGTCCACAGAACCGTTTTCGAATCGCTGCGTGCGGAGCTGCTTGGCCAGACGGTCGAGCGTGGTTATCTCCTCCACAAGGTCGCCCTTGCCGGTTTCGATCACCTCCTGGGCCTCCTCGTAGGCGAAACGGCGGTCCGAGCGGATCACGGTGCGCACGATGCGGCTGTTGAGCACCTTTGCGTTGTCGTCAAGCTCGAAAAGGGTGGAGAAAGCCAGCTTCTCCTCGTCGGGACGCAGCGAGCATATGCCATTGCAGAGGCGCTCGGGGAGCATCGGCACCACGCGGTCAACGAGGTAAACCGAGGTTGCGCGCGTCATGGCCTCGCGATCGATTATGGAGTTGGGCTTCACATAGTGGGTTACGTCGGCGATATGCACCCCCACCTCCCAGTGGCCGTTGGGTAGGCGTCGTATCGAGAGCGCGTCGTCAAAATCCTTGGCATCCTTGGGGTCGATTGTGAAGGTTGTCACGCCGCGGAAATCCTCGCGACGGCTGATCTCCTCGGGAGTTATACCCGCGTCGATTTTGTCGGCAGCCTTTTCGACGGCGGCGGGATATTTATATGGGAGGCCGTATTCGGCCAGAATGGCGTGGATTTCGGCATTGTTCTCGCCGGTTCGGCCGAGGATATCGACCACCTCGCCGCGCGGATTTTTCACCTCCTCGGGCCATTCGGTGATTTTAACGATGGCCTTGTCGCCATCTTTGCCACCCTTGAGTTTGGTCTTCGGGATAAAGATGTCGCAGGCGAGAAATTTGGAATCGGTCTTCAGGAAAGCGAGATGGCCTTCGATCTGAAGTGTTCCGATAAACACCTGCTCCTTGGGCTCGACGATTTCCACCACCTGCGCCTCTGGCTCCTGGCCGCGGCGATGGGCCGCGATGGCAACTCTCACACGGTCGCCGTTGAGAGCGTGCATCGAATTGCGCTCGGCCACGAAGATTGCCTCCTGGTCGTCGTCGGTCACCACACTGTTCTTGCCGTTGGAGCGGCGCACGAACGTGCCCATGGTAAAGTTGGAGCGCGCCGGAGCCTTGTATTTGCCCGGTGCGGTCTCCACCAGCTCGCCGTCGAAAGCCAGTTCGGCGAGCATCATGGCTACGCTCCGCTGCGCGGGGGCCGATTTCGCGCCGATTGCGGCGGATACCTGCTTATAGTTGAAAGAATTGTTTTGTTGGCGCGAGATAAAATCCTGAATCTGCGCCCGCAGCTTCGTAGCGGCTGCTTTTGTCGTTGCGTTGGGCATGGTTGAATACGTGTGTTTGAACATCCCTTCCACCCCGAGGGGTGAGCATTATGCAACCGGAGGCACATGTCCTGCCGATTACTTGAAAAACAAACGAAAACGCCATGTGGTTCTGACGGCCCGAAAGCGACCGGTAATCCTCCCCACACGACGTGTTCCCTTATTATCAGGCCGAACGGACAGGCCGTTCAGGCGTCGATATTCGCATAGTTGGCGTTAGCCTCGATAAACTCACGGCGCGGACCTACGTCCTCTCCCATAAGCATGGAGAAAATGCGGTCGGCAGCAGCGGCGTCGCTGATCTGCACCTGCTTGAGCAAGCGGTTTTCAGGCGACATGGTCGTATCCTTGAGCTCCTTGTCGCTCATCTCGCCGAGACCTTTGTAGCGCTGCACTTTAGTCTTCTCACCATGCTCGGCGATAAAGGCCTGAAGCTGGGCATCGGTCCAGCAATACTCCTCGACCTTACCCTTCGTACACTTATACAGCGGCGGAGTGGCCAGATAGAGGTAGCCTTCCTCGATGATGGGGCGCATGCGGCGGAAAAAGAGCGTCATCAGCAGCGTGGCGATGTGGGCTCCGTCAACGTCGGCATCGGTCATGATTATCACCTTATGGTAGGCCAGTTTCGAGAGATTCACCTTCTTGGGATCGTCTTCGGTACCGATGGTTACGCGTAGGGCGCGGAAAATATTGGTAATCTGCTCGGAGTCGAACACCTTGTGGTCCATCGCCTTCTCCACGTTGAGCACTTTGCCACGGAGCGGAAGGATGGCCTGGGTGCGGCGGTCGCGGCCGCTCTTTGCCGTACCGCCTGCCGAGTCACCCTCGACGAGGAAAATCTCGCATTCCTGAGGATCGCGGCTGGAGCAGTCGGCGAGCTTGCCGGGAAGTCCGCCTCCGCAGAGTGGCGATTTGCGCTGTATCTTAACGCGGGCATTGTAGGCGGCATGGCGCGCCTGGGCCGCGAGGACGACCTTTTCAACGATGGTCTTGGCTTCCTTGGGATGCTCCTCGAGATAGGTGCGCAGAGCGTCGCTTACAGCCGTCTGCACGGCGCCGATTACCTCGTTGTTGCCGAGCTTGGTCTTCGTCTGACCCTCGAACTGGGGTTCCATCACTTTCACGGAAATTACAGCCGTCAGGCCCTCGCGGAAGTCGTCGCTGGCAATCTCGACCTTGCTCTTCTCGAGGAGCTTGTTGTCGTCGGCATATTTCTTGAGTGTCGACGTGAGGCCGCGGCGGAAACCGGTTAGGTGTGTGCCGCCCTCGATGGTGTTGATGTTGTTGACGAAAGAATAGATATTTTCGTTGAACGACGTGTTGTAAGTCAGGGCCACCTCTACGGGGATTCCCTGGCGCTCGGTGTTAAGATGGATAACGTCGTTGATCAGGCTTTCCTTGTTGGAGTCGATATATTCCACGAACTGACTGAGGCCGTTCTCGGAATAGAAGACTTCCCTGATGGGGTTCCCTTCCTGGTCGAGCGTACGCTTGTCGGTAAGCGTCAGCGTGATGCCCGCGTTGAGGAATGCGAGGTCGCGGAGGCGGTTTGCAAGCGTCTCGTAGTCGTAGACGTTTACAGTGAAAATCGTATCATCGGGATGGAAGGTAATCGACGTACCGGTGGTATCGCTCTCGCCTATTACCGTAAGGTTGCTTGTAGCCTTGCCCTGGGAATATTCCTGCATGTAGATTTTCCCTCCGCGCCTAACTTCGGCGCGCAGATAGTCGGACAGGGCGTTGACGCAGCTCACACCGACGCCATGCAGACCGCCGGACACCTTATAGGAACCCTTGTCGAACTTACCGCCGGCATGGAGCACTGTGAGAACCACCTCAAGGGCACTCTTATGCTCCTTCTCGTGCATGTCCACGGGGATACCGCGGCCGTTGTCCACAACGGTTATGGAGTTATCCTCGTTGATTGTTACTTCAATATGAGTGCAGAATCCGGCGAGAGCCTCGTCGATTGAATTATCAACTACTTCATATACAAGATGATGCAGGCCTTTTACGCTTATGTCGCCGATATACATGGCAGGACGCTTGCGCACGGCCTCCAGCCCCTCGAGCACCTGAATGTTGCTGGCGCTGTATTCCTGAGGCTGCGGAGCATCAATTTCGAATTTTTCTTCCGACATAAATTGTTCTATAAGTCTATATTATTCAAAGTATTACCCCTTCCACCGATATACCACGGCGAGGCCTCGGCCAACCGCCTTCTACGTTACAAAGGTAGCAATTTTATTGCTAAAAAACAATATTTTCCACGCCGGTTTCACTCTCGGAAATTCGCTAAAATTTACAAAAAAAGACCCGGCGGCGCATCAAAAAAAATACAACTCGACGGTGTATCGGAACGGATAGTCCCGATACACCGCCATCGAAAAGATTTATACGGATATTAAGCCTCCCTTTACTCCGACTGACTGCCTGTAGATTCGACACGCAGCGTTGCGGCAGCATTCATCACCGACGCAGGAAGGAAAGTGCTGAACAGCGCAAACAGCTCCTCGTTCGACACACCATCCTTAAGGGCAACAAATACCGTATCGGCTCCGGGGATAGTGCCCAGCACAAGGCGTGATTCAAGCATGTCGATATCGTAGGCAAGACCGGAGGCGTATCCGTTGCGGGTCTTGATTACGGCAAGATTACCCGTTCGGGCCACGGAAAGAACCGACGAATGGCTCGTAACCATAGCCGTTCCACGGCGCGAGCGACGTCCGTAGCTCTGCCCGTCGGCAACCACATAGCGGTAGCCTCCGCGGTCGTCGGAAACCTTGTTGGCCTTAAGCGTTTTCAAGTCGCGCGACAGAGTGGCCTGAGTGACGATGAAGCCGCGTACGGCAAGCTGTTTTGAAAGTTCTTCCTGCGAGGAGACTGACTTATGCGTAAGGATGTCGATAATCTCCGGAAGACGCATTTTACGACTGTTCATAATAGTTTTTGGATGTAAATTGGCGCCTTGACGCCGTTGTTCATGTCTGTTTATTACTTCATTTTGATTCTATATCGCGTTGCATCCGCTTGTCGCCGAAAAGATCATTGTAAATCAAATCGGTGGCGCCCAGATGGTCGCGTATATATTTTCCGGCGGCATCGCCGGCAAGCTTCAGATCGGCCGGACTTCCGTAGAGGATATCTATGATATGGCAGAACTCCTCGCGCGAAGCCACTGAAAATCCACCCCCACACTCTACAAGATCGGCCGCCTCCTTGAACTTCACGTTGTTTGGTCCGAAAATCACCGGCATTCCGTAGACGGCCGCTTCATTGAGATTATGGATTCCGGCGCCGAATCCCCCTCCTATATAGGCGACGTCGGCAAAACGATAGAGCGACGACAGCTTGCCGAACGAATCGATGATCATGCCGCGCACACGCTTCAGATACTCGGGAATCTCTCCCGAAGGAAGTCCGGCACGCTTTATCTCGCGCGTCCACTCCGACAGCAGAATCACATCGCCGTGGAAGCGGTTGCGGAGCTGTTCGAGACGGGTCTCGTTGAATTCGTGAGGAGCGATGATAAACGACACCTCCGGGTGGGCGTTGAGCCATGGCACGTAGACATCCTCATCGGCCTCCCACGAACTGCCGGCTATAAACCGCAACTTAGCCTCTTTACCGAAGCCCGGAAAGCCCGGAATCTCCACGGTGGAACGCATCACGTCTGTCACCCGGTCGAAGCGCGTATCGCCCGCAACTGTTACATTCTCCACGCCCACCAGCTTCAGAAGCCGGCGCGAACGCTCATCCTGCACATAGAGGCGGTCGAAACACCGGAGCATCCGCCGGAACATTCCTCCAATCGACCGGAAGAACCTCTGGCCGGGACGGAAAATACTCGATATGATGTAGGTAGGAATCCCCCGCCGATGCAACTCCTTAAGATAGTTGCCCCAGAATTCGTATTTTATGAAAATCGCCATCGACGGCCTTGCAGCGTCAAGAAATTTTTTCACCCGGCTCGGAGTGTCGAAAGGCAGATAGACTACGGCATCGACAAAAGGATAGCTCTTCCTCACCTCGAAACCCGAAGGAGAAAAGAAACTGAGCAGAATTGGTTTCTCCGGATGCTCGCGCCGCAGGCGTTCTATCATGGGGCGCCCCTGCTCGAACTCCCCGAGCGACGAGGCGTGAAACCATATGCACCCGGGGCGGCTGCCCAGACGGCGCCGCAGAGTATCGAGTGTGCGCTTCTGCCCCTGGATCATTTTCCTGACCTTAGGGCTTCGCAGCGCCGCCACCCGGGCGGCAAGACCATAGAGACGGATGCCTGTGTTGTATAGCGGATTCAAGGCTAAAACGGTAAGATAATCTACTATTCCATCGGAGCAATGCGGTCGATTGCCAGACGCAGACGCGCCACGGTTTCGTCCTTTCCGAGAAGCTCGGTGATGTCGAACATATGCGGACCCTTGCACTCGCCGACCACAGCCAGGCGGAAGGCGTTCATCACGTTGCCGAGATGGTATTCCTTCGAGGCGATCCAGCCGAGAATAATCTCTTCGGCTGCTTTCGACGAAAAGTCGTCAAGAGCCTCCAGCTGGGCGATAAGCTCCTGCATCTGGCGAGTCGTATCCTCTTTCCAGCGCTTCTTTATATCCTTTTCAGCATATTCTGTGGGGGCAACGAAGAAGAAGCGACCCTGATCCCAGAGATCGTTTACGAAGTTGGCGCGCCCTTTCACCATATCTATGGCCTTGACGATATATTCATCCGAGAAATCGGCCGGATTCACGCCATGAGCCTCAAGCACGGGCTTGAACAGGCGCAGGAGCTCCTCGCCGGGCATAGCCATAAGGTATTCGTGGTTGAACCACTTCCCTTTCTCGAATGCGAAGCGTGCTCCAGCCTTCGAGCAGTGGTCAAGCGAGAATTTGGCAATCAGCTGCTCCATGCTCATGATTTCCGTATCGTCGCCGGGGTTCCACCCGAGCAGAGCGAGGAAATTCACAACAGCCTGCGGCAGGTAGCCCTTCTCGCGGTATCCCGACGATATCTCGCCGCTCTTTGGGTCGTGCCATTCAAGCGGGAATACGGGAAAACCGAGGCGGTCGCCGTCGCGCTTGGAAAGCTTTCCTTTGCCGTCGGGTTTGAGCAGAAGGGGAAGATGTACGAATTTCGGCATCGTATCGGCCCAGCCGAAAGCCTCATACAGCAATACATGGAGCGGGGCGGAAGGGAGCCATTCCTCTCCGCGGATCACGTGGGAGACCTCCATCAGATGGTCGTCGACGATATTGGCGAGATGGTAGGTAGGCAGGTCGTCGGCACTCTTATAAAGCACCTTGTCGTCGAGGATGCTCGAATTGATGGTCACCTTGCCGCGGATCAGGTCGTCGACCTCAACGTCGCGGCCCGGCTCGATGCGGAAACGCACCACGTAGGGCGTTCCCTGGGATAGCAGGCGTTCAACCTCCTCTTTCGTCAGCGACAGAGAGTTGCGCATACGCATGCGAGTCGAAGCATCGTACTGGAAGTTGGGGCTCGCGGCACGCGCGGCCTCGAGTTCCTCGGGCGTATCGAAGGCGATATAGGCCATGCCGCGGTCAAGCAGCTTACCCACGTGCTCGCGGTAGATGTCGCGGCGTTCGCTCTGCTTGTAAGGGCCGTAAGCGCCTCCTTCGCGCACGCCTTCGTCGATTCCGATACCGAGCCATGCGAGCGCCTCATTGATATAATCCTCGGCGCCCGGCACAAAACGGTGGGAGTCCGTATCCTCGATACGGAGAATCATGTCGCCGCCGTTCTGGCGGGCAAACAAATAATTGTATAAAGCTGTGCGCACGCCTCCGATATGCAGAGGCCCCGTGGGCGACGGAGCGAAACGCACTCTGACTTTTCTTTCTTGACTCATAACGTTTTTCTACTATCTTGTGGAAAAATACGGAAGCATACATTGCCACGCATACATTCACGGGATTGACTTCCCCGTGGCGAACCGATACGAAATGTCGATGTTCGGCGTGCAAAATTAGTGATTTTCCACGGATATTTATTCAATACGACTCCTTTTCTACGCCTGTAGGCGCACATTTCGGGGTATTTTCCATTCCAGCTGCGAGCCAACTGAATATCTCACCGCATCAATCGTCGGCCGGCTCGCCGAATTCACGGCGCAACGCATCGAAACGCGTCAGTGACTCCGGACCGAATTTCGCCACGGAAGCACGCACACGCTCCATCGGTTTTCGACACATGTCGCCGCTCTTCGAATAGAATTTATCGGCATAGCATATCAGCCGTTCAAGCTGCGAGTGCGGCATATAGTCGACTCCGGGCGGAATCTGCGGAATTCCGAGACGTTCGACATCAGCAGAAGTCAGCCCCGTACCGGTGTGGCGTTCGGCCACCCTGGCCAAAGCCTCCGGCACGCCCTCGCGTCGCAGAAGCTGCGCGCCCAGACGGCCGTGGGCCAGATATGGCGCATCGCCATGGCAATGGATGCCCGGGGCGTCGGTCATGACGATGCCGATATCATGGAGCATCCCCGCAGCCATAACCTCTTCCTCTGCCAGGGAAAACGCCCCACGACGGGCCAGAAACAAAGCCAGATTCGCAACAGACACGCAATGGCGCATATATATATCGCGAAGCTTTGCCTGCTCCGACTCGGCATCTCCGCAGGGATAATAGCGGTCGATTACAGCCTGATAGTCCATACAGGTATACGCAGCGACGTCAATTCTGCTTATAAATCCAGAATCATGTTCCAGCCATGGACATCCTCCATCTCTCCGAGACGGATGGCCGAAAGCGTATCGTAAAGACGCCGGGTCACGGGGCCGGGCTGTCCGTCTTTCGCAATCACGTATTTGCGTCCGGTATCGAGGTCGTCGATTTCACCTACGGGCGAGCATACGGCGGCCGTGCCGCAGGCGGCGGCTTCCGAAAAATCAGGAATCTCATCGACCGTGATATGCCGGCATTCCACCTCCATACCGAAATCGCGCGCAAGCTGCATCAGCGACTGATTGGTAATCGACGGAAGAATCGAATCGGAAGCGGGCGTGATGTATTTGCCATCCTTTATGGCGTAGAAGTTGGCGGGGCCGCATTCATCGAGATACTTTTTCTCCTGCGGATCGAGATAGAGCACGGCCGAATAACCCATGTCGTGAGCCTTCTCGCCGGCCACAAGACTTGCGGCATAATTGCCGCCGACTTTAAAGCGGCCTGTCCCCTTCGGGGCGACGCGGTCGTACTCGCGCATAAGGCAGATATTCGTCGGCTTGAATCCGCTCTTGAAGTAAGGGCCTACCGGCGTTACGAGCATAATGAAACAATACTCCACGGCAGGCTTGACACCCACACGGGCCGTCATGCCGATTTCCAACGGACGAATATACAATGATGCCCCAGATCCATAGGGAGGAATGAAACGCTCGTTGAGCTTGATGACGAGTTCCATCATCTCCACGAATTTTTCGGTGGGGAGCGGTTCCATCAGGATGCCGCGCGCGGAATCCTGAATACGGCGCGCATTCTCCAGCGGACGGAACACTCGCACCTTGCCGTCCTTGCCCCTGAAAGCTTTCAGCCCCTCGAAGCATTCCTGCCCGTAATGAAGTGCCGTGGCGGCAATATGCATCTCGATGGTCTCCGACGAGCTGATTTCAATCTCGCCCCACTTGCCATCCCGAAAATAACAACGCACATTATAGTCGGTGGGAACATATCCGAATCCCAGCGTCGACCAGTCTATGTCGGCATGTTTCATATCTGTAATAGTTGATGTTTTTTTATTACGGTTTCAAATCAGGACGCCTGAGCGGAGCCTTTTATATCAAACAGCCTCACCAAAGCCATGGTTCCCCAAAAATTAAGGCTATCGGCGGCTGTAACGCATTTTCCCAATCTCCGGAACAGCATTTCATAAGGAATTTAACCATCGCTTTCATTCTGATTACAAATCGAAAGCACGCCCTTGAAATGCAAGCTCAATATCGGGATTTCGTTTCTGCAAATATACACAATTATAAAATAAATGGGGCGGTTTGCAGATTTTTTTTAAGCAAACCATAATATTTCGGAAACGGTTAAGGCTCCATTGCCTGCCGGCACCTCTTATCCATCCATCCGGCGCGGAAAATGCAAGTATCGTTACAGCCGTCCGCCACCATACACCCGAAGCACAGCCTATTGCAACATCAATGCGCTTTATGTTACAAATCCGCAATCTGATGTTACAATATATCAACAAATATTGTAACAATCCCCCTCTATAATCTAACCCTATACCACATAATCAATCCACAAATATACCCTTTTAAAATAAGAGCAGTGCAACCTATATGTAACAATCGTGTAAAGTATACACCAAAATAATTAAAATATTTTCACGCATAATACTAAATAATTTTACCCTATTTAACCTAAAGAGCCTAAAAAATCCTATTACACTCACCCCCGACCACAGGAGTCAAAACAGGTATATTGCTAATTTTAAAGCATTTATACTACATCCACAATAGTTCATACGGCATATTGTAAATTTTGTAACAATTTTGGAATTTTTATTTCCAACATTATATTTCTGTGCATCAGTATATTACAACTTTAACTTAAAAATGATTGATTTATTTTGAATTTTTCTTGCTAAAATATTTTGAAATATAAATTTTGTGGTTATATTTGTGTCGTAGTCACAAACATGTTACAAAAAAAAGGCTACCAAACGACATCACCAAAAACAACAGCTATCATGAGTTCGAAAAATTTCCAATCCAAACTTCTCGGTCTGCAGCGCAACCTTCTGAACTTCGCTTATCTGCTTACCTCCAACCGCGACGACGCCTACGATCTTCTTCAGGACACCACGCTCAAGGCCCTCGACAACGAAGACAAATACGTAGAGAACGTGAACTTCAAGGGATGGGTATTCACCATCATGCGCAACATCTTCATCAACAACTACCGCAAGGTTGTGCGCTCGGCCACCATCATCGACCAGACCGAAGACCTCTACCACCTCAACCTCCCGCAGGAAAGCGGCCTCGACACACCCGAAGGGTCCGTGGCATTAAACGAAATCACCGCAGCCATCAACGAATTTTCCGAAGATTACCGCATCCCCTTCTCAATGCACGTGGCCGGATACAAGTACAACGAGATTGCGGAGAAAATGAATCTCCCGCTCGGCACCGTGAAGAGCCGAATCTTCTTCGCACGCCAGCGCCTGCAGAAGAAGCTCCAGGACTATAAGTAAACCCATACGCCGCAGCGCATCCCGCGGCCACGTGCCAACGGACACACCCCGACGCGCGACGACCCCCTACCGATAGCTGTTCTCTCTCCAAAAAGTCAACTACTTATTCAGAACACCCTGACGTAGAGACTCGACGCTTACATTCTTTACTTTGCACTAAACTAACTTTGCCCTTCAAGCTGATTCTTTCAGATTATCTTATATGATTCCTCATTGAATCGATTCATACATTTAATCCTTTATCTCTTTCAAAAGCAGACTAAGAGAGACACCCGAAAGAAAATTTTCTCAGCATAAAGCAGTCTTTTCTTTTGAATCCCTCCCTCCGGCACGGCTACGGCCTCCGGAGGGATTTTTATTGTGAAGTTTTAACAGTTCGACACCGCTCGGGCCGCGGCGTATATTATAATAATGAGTAAATTTGTGGAAATATTTCAAAACCGTTAAATCAAAATACCTATCATTCCACCTTCAACGATGAGAAAACTCCTTACGATTGCTGCAGCGGCAGCGCTCTCGCTGAGCGCTTCGGCCGCCACCAACAACCTGACTCTCAAGGCCGACAAAACCGGCGCTCCCATTCAGCCCACCATGTACGGCCTTTTCTTCGAAGACATCAATTTCGGCGCCGACGGCGGCCTCTATGCCGAGAAGATAAAGAACCGCTCCTTCGAGTTTCCACAGCACCTCATGGGCTGGAAAACCTTCGGAGGTGTGGAGCTCCGCAACGACGGGCCGTTCGACCGCAATCCCCATTACGTACGCCTGACCTCGGCAGGCCACAACCACAAGCACACCGGCCTTGAAAACGAAGGCTTCGTTGGCATCGGTGTCGAAAAGGGAGAAAAATACCGCTTCTCGGTGTGGGCGCGCGTGCCGCAGGGCGGCGAAGGGCGCCTGAAAGTAGTGCTCGCCGACCGAAACACCCACGGACGCTCGCAGGATCTCGCCTCAGCCAAAATCAAGGTGACCACTACCGACTGGCAGAAATACACCGTGGAGCTTACGCCCGACCAGACATGCGCCCACGCCGTGCTCCGCGTATTCCTGCGCCACCCCGACACTACGGCCGTAGACCTCGAGCATCTTTCGCTCTTCCCCGTCGACACCTGGAAAGGGCATGAAAACGGCCTGCGCAAAGACCTCGCCCAAAAACTGGCCGACATACATCCCGGCGTGTTCCGTTTCCCCGGCGGCTGCATCGTGGAGGGAACCGACCTCGACACCCGCTACCAATGGAAAAACACCGTCGGCCCTGTCGAGAACCGACCGACCATCGAAAACCGCTGGCACTACACCTTCACCCACCATTTCTTCCCCGACTATTTCCAGAGCAACGGTCTGGGATTCTATGAATATTTCCTGCTCTCGGAGGAAATCGGCGCCGAACCACTTCCGGTGCTCAACGTAGGCCTCTCCTGCCAGTATCAGAACGACCGCCCCGAGGACCACGTGGCCGTCGACTCGCTCGCCCCCTACATCCAGGACGCGCTCGACCTCGTGGAGTTCGCCAACGGCGACACTACCACCACCTGGGGCGCCCTGCGCGCACAGATGGGCCATCCCGCTCCATTCAACCTCAAGGTGATGGGTATCGGCAACGAGCAGTGGGGACCTGAATACGTAGACCGCCTCGAACCCTTCCTGGCCGCCATGCGCAAAGCCCATCCCGAAATCAAGATCGTAGGCTCCACCGGCCCCGACAGCGAAGGCGACAAATTCGACTACCTCTGGCCCGAGATGAAACGCGTGAAAGCCGACCTCGTCGACGAGCACTTCTACCGCCCCGAGGACTGGTTCCTCGCCCAGGGCGCGCGCTACGACAACTACGACCGCAAGGGTCCGAAAGTTTTCGCCGGCGAATACGCCTGCCATATGCGCCATAAAAACTGGAACCACTTCGAGCCAGCGCTTCTCGAAGCCGCCTTCATGACCGGGCTGGAGCGTAACGCCGACGTGGTACACATGGCCACCTATGCCCCGCTCTTCGCCCACGTCGACGCCTGGCAATGGCGCCCCGACATGATATGGTTCGACAACCTCCGCTCCATGCCCACCGCGAGCTACTACGTACAGCAGATGTTCGCCACCAACAAGGGCACCAACGTGCTCCCGCTCACCATGGACGGCAAACCGCTCACGGGCGGCGAGGGCCAGAACGGACTCTTCGCCAGCGCCACCCTCGACAAGGATGCAAACCAGATTGTGGTGAAAGTCGCCAACACCTCGAAGGAGGACCAGACACTCAACATCGACATCACCGGTCTCAAGAAAGGGAAGACACTCGACGGCGGCAAAGCCCTCACGCTCCATGCCGACCTCGAGGCTGAGAACACGCTCGATAACCCCGACCTCGTGAAGCCCGTGGAATCGGCTGTCGAAGCCGCAGGCCGCGAGTTCACCGCCACCGTCGGCCCCTCGACGTTCGCCGTCTACCGCCTGAACATCAAGTAAAACCATTCATCCATATTTAACTCAAAAAATGAAAACATTCAAGACAATCTTCACCGCTCTGCTGCTGGCCATCATATTCGGGACCGTCAGCGCCCAGGCAGCCGACAAGACACCGCTCACCCCCGAATTCTGCGAGGAAGGCATCACGAAAGCCGTCGAGGTTTTCAACGATATGGTTGTAAAAATCAACGAAATCGAGAAGACCGAGCAGGTACAGGAGATTCCCCAGATTCTCAACAGCATCAAATACCGCAACGTGCGCAAGAAATACGGTAAGATTGAGCTCACCGACGAATACCGCGCACGCCTGCTTGAGCCCAACCTCCGCATCGGCCAGGCCCTCAAGGATATGATGGTGCGCCTGCAGCTCCCCTACGAACTACAGAAAATGCTCGACGAGCAGGCCTCGCCCGAAAAAATCAAGCAATCCATCGACGAGTCGAAAACCCTCCGCGAAGTCATGGAGTGACCCATTTCCATAACATCCTATCAAATAAGGCGGCGTGTCGCAATCCCGATTAGTTGTCGTATTAAAAAATGCAACTTCGACGAAAATATGCTCTGCGACTACCTCGCCGAACGTGGCTTCCGGTGCCACTTCGAAAAAGACGATGCCCTCAGCGGCTGGATTCTCAAACCTATAGACTAAAATGATTACAATCCTCATAATATTAGGTGTTATCTTCATCATTGCCAAAATCTCGTCTCCGAGCTTTTGGAGCGGATGGAACCCTCCTCGCCGTAGAAAAAACACATATCGGCGTGGAGAAAAACCATATGGGCTCCCGTGGATGGGAGGGTCGATGAAGCGACGCAAGAAAAAATATTACTGGGATGATTAAATTTTAACGCCACAGCTGATTGTAGCCGTGGCGTTTTCGTCTTTTAAGGGATAATTTATTGCTCATAGTTTTGTGGAAATTTCTCTCCACTACTATGAGCAATATCAATGATAAAGCTACTGTTAGCCTTTTTGTCAATGGCGAACAGGCTGAGGCCGCAATGAAACGGCTCAGCGATAAAGCCCAAGATCTAAACAAAAAACCTCAGGTTTTTTACTATGCGCCCTTAAAATGGGCTGTCCCATTTTTGTCCCGGCTTAATTTTGAAAGCGCCCACAAGTCATTGACTTGCAGGCGCTTATCTGCTTTCTTGTCGGGGTGACTAGACTCGAACTAGCGACCTCACGCCCCCCAGACGCGTACTCTAACCAACTGAGCTACACCCCGATTGGGCTTTCCCTCGGTCTTTGCCGCAGGGTTGCCTTTCAAAAGCGTTGCAAAGGTACAGAGTTTTCTGCAACGGTGCAAATATTTTTCCAAAAATTTTATTTCGCGAGATATCGCGCCCCAAGCTCAATCTATCGTTTTAAATTGGATGACAACAAAATACGGTTGTCTCATGCGCTTAAAATTTTCTACACGGAATATGCTAAATAAACTGAAACATATGGCACACCCACCGATAAAAGCGTAAATTTGCAGCCACAGAACAAAGATTCCCATTTCAAAGGTGAACAAAAAAATCCTCGCAATAGCCGTGCCATCCATTTTGGCCAATATCACCACTCCTCTGCTCGGACTGGTGGACACTGCTATTGTCGGCCATATGGGGAGTGCGGTATTTATCGGCGCGATTGCCGTAGGGGGTGTGATGTTCAATATGCTCTACTGGCTCTTCTCCTTTCTGCGCGGGGGCACTTCCGGCCTGGCGGCCCAGGCCTATGGGGCTGCGGATACACGCACTCAGGCGCTCGTGCTCTACCGCTCGCTGCTGGTGGCACTCGGCATCGGAGCAGCGATGATAGTACTTCAATGGCCCTTAGAATGGATTCTCAGTCACTTCGTCGACCCGGATGCCGACACCGCCGTCCTTGCAGGCCTGTACTTCCGCATCCTGATCTACGGTGCCCCCGCCGTGCTGGCCACATACGCCCTGTCGGGATGGTTTCTGGGGATGCAGAACTCCCGCATGCTTCTGGTCACCTCCATAGCCATCAACCTCACCAACATAGCCGTGAGCCTCATTCTGGTGTATGGCGCCGGATGGAGGATTGCCGGCGTGGCGGCGGGAACCCTCGTGGCGCAATGGACCGGATTCTTCATCGGCCTGACGCTGCTGCGCCGCTACCGGGTAAGGCGGCCACCCCTACGGGAAATCTTCAACCGGCATGAGCTCGGACGATTCTTCCGCATCAACATCGACGTGATGCTACGCACCGTCTGCCTGATAGCCGTTACGCTCTGGTTCACCAAACTCGGTGCACGCCAGGGAGCTGTAATCCTGGCCGTCAACACCCTGCTGATGCAGCTGTTCCTGCTGTTCTCCTATATGATGGACGGATTCGCCTTCGCCGCAGAGGCCCTGGTGGGGCGTTTTGTGGGAGCCGCGCAATGGGCTGAGATGCGGCGCTGCGTGCGCGACGTATTCGGCTGGGGAGTGGCGCTGGCCACCGTCTTCACTGCCGCATACTTCCTTCTGGGAGAAGCCTTTCTGGGCATCCTCTCGGCCGATACCGACGTAATATCCGCTTCGGCCGACTACTACTGGTGGGCAGCCGTGGTTCCCTTCGCCGGATTCGCGGCATTCGCCTGGGACGGTGTTTTTCTCGGCGCCACCCTGACCCGTCAGCTCCTCCTCAGCATGGCAGGAGCCATGGCCACATTCTTCACCGTCTACCTCCTGCTATCCTCCACCTTAGGCAACCATGCCCTGTGGCTCGCCTTCATCGCATACCTGGCAATGCGTGGCGCCCTACAGACATGGATGTACTTCCGCCACCAATTTGTTTCCACACCACCACGACAGTAAACCGCTTATGAAATATCCCCGCTTGCTCCGCCGCATCGCGCTTGCGGCAGCCACGATAGCTGCCACGGCTGCAATCGCCGAAAGCCACTATATGAAATATGTGCAGTGGGGCGACGAAGCCGTAGCCAACGGCAAATATTCCGACGCCATCGAATGCTACCGCGAGGCCATGAAAGCCGAACCCTCCAACCCGCAGAACGTCATGCTTCTCTCCAATGTGGGGATGATTCAGCACTACCAGGGGGAAGACTCGCTGGCTCTCCGCACCCTGACCGACGCAAGGGCTATCGCTCCCAGGTCGGTGGTGATACTGCATAACCGGGCGAAGATACTTGAATCGCTCGGGCGTCCTTACGATGCCATTCTCGATCTCGACAAGGCCCTTGAAATGGACTCCACGTATGCCCCGGCCTACTACGAGCGAGCAGCCATCAATATGGGCCTCGGCAACTGGAAGCAGGTCGAGGCCGACGGCCGGCGCTATGCGGAGCTTAAACCGGCCGACCCGCAGGGCAAACTGCTTATGGCAGTAATCTTCACCAACAGCGGTCGTCCCGCCGACGCAATCCCGCTCTACGGCGAGCTGATTGAGAAGAAACCCGAGGCTGTATACTACGCCGCCCGTTCGATGTGCTATCTCGCTACCGACCAGCTGGCCGAAGCATCCGACGACATCGCCCGCGGCCTTGAGCTCGACCCCGACGACGGCGAACTGTATTACAACCGCGCAGTGCTCAACCGCATGCGCTACCGCGAAGAGGATGCCCGGGCCGACGCCATGCGAGCACGCGAGTTAGGAGTCTCGGACCAACGCATCGCCGCCTTCCTCTCGGCCAAATAGCACATACTGCTGCCAATTGGGGTAATACGAAAGTTTTTCTTACCTTTGTATGTTAAACCCGGAGAGAGGGTATTGCAGAATATCAAAAATAGTAATACAACCCTCTCCGGACATAACTCCGGTAACAAATCAACATGCAGGACACAGCTAAAAAAACAAAGAACATATATGCCCGTGGTGCCGACGACGGATTCTGGCTCGGGCTGTATCTCTGCGCGCTGTTTTTCGTCTGCACAGCCTCGCTCACCACGGCGTGGCTCAACGTGGTGGCGTTCGCGCTGATGGCCGGAGTTCCCCCGCTGATATATTTTTTTCTCCGGCGCACACATCTGGCCGCCCACGGCATGACGGTTTTCTCCGCCCTATGGATGCAGGGAATCGTGACGTTTGCCTGCGGATGCCTCATTCTGGGCGCTGTATCTTTCATTTACCTGCGCTGGATCGACCCCGACCTGATCATGAGGGCGCTCCAGCAGGCCATCGAAGTCTATGAGGCTACCCCCGGCGAGGGAGCCGAAGCCATGGCCGAGGAACTCAGGATGATTTCAAACGCCAAAGCCATCCTGGCGCCGCTCAACGTGGCCTTCGGATGGATGTGGCTCGGAATGTTTTCCGGCAGCCTGCTGAGCATGCTAATGGCCGGCGTAGTGAAGCTGCGGCGTGTGCGCGTTGCCGACAAAAGATAAACAAGCATCAATCTACCCCCAAAATGGATATTTCTATTATCGTTCCGCTATATAATGAGGCCGAGTCGCTCCCCGAGCTGCAGGCCTGGATTGAACGTGTGATGGAGGCCAACGGCTTCAGCTACGAGGTAATCTACGTCAACGACGGCTCGACCGACGAGTCGTGGGACGTGATTCGACGTCTGGCCCTGAGCAATCCGGCCGTGAAAGGCGTATCCTTCCGGCGCAACTACGGCAAATCGCCCGCACTCAACACCGGATTCGCCCGCGCGCAGGGCGACGTAGTCATTACCATGGACGCCGACCTGCAGGACTCGCCCGACGAGATTCCCGAACTCTACCGCATGATCAGGGAAGAGGGCTACGACCTGGTGAGCGGATGGAAACAGAAGCGCTACGACCCGCTTTCCAAGACCATTCCCACGAAGCTCTTCAACGCCACTGCCCGCAAGGTGAGCGGCATACATAACCTCCACGATTTCAACTGCGGACTGAAGGCATACCGCAAGAAGGTGGTGAAACGCATCGAGGTTTACGGCGACATGCACCGCTACATACCCTATCTTGCCAAGAATGCAGGTTTCAACCGCATAGGCGAGAAGGTGGTTCACCACCAGGCCCGCAAATACGGCACGACCAAATTCGGCCTCGACCGTTTCGTCAACGGCTACCTCGACCTCGGAACCCTCTGGTTCACAAACAAATTCGGAGTAAAACCGATGCATTTCTTCGGACTGCTCGGCTCGCTGATGTTTCTGCTCGGCCTGATAGCCGTAGTGATTGTAGGAGCGTCGAAACTCTGGGCGATGCACCACGGGATGCACTACACGCTCGTAACCAACTCCCCATATTTCTACATCGCCCTGACGATGATGATTCTCGGCACCCAGCTTTTTCTCACCGGATTTCTGGGCGAACTGGTGGTGCGCAACTCGCAGCGCCGCAACGAATACGAGATTGAGGAAGAACTCCATACCGATTCACCTGAATGAAGCGTAAATTCAATCTGCCCGCAATAGCCTCGATTGCCGCTCTGGCGGCAGTGGCGATGCTCCCGCTCGCCGGGTGCAACACCACCGGGTGCACCGACAACCATAGCGCGCTCCCTCAGATGGGTTTCTACAACGCCTCGACCGGGGCCGCGCTCACGCTCGACTCCATCGATCTCGGAGGCGTCGGCGCTCCCGACGACGCGCTGCTGGTAAAATCGGGCACACGCGTGCAGCAACTTTATTTCCCGTTGCGTTTCGAGGAAACCTCCACGCAGTTCCGCTTCCACTACGACTATAAGGAGCAGGGCCTCGACGACCCCGCGCTCGACGATATCCTGACCATTCGCTACACCACCGAACCCTTCTTTGCTTCGGAGGAGTGCGGAGCATTCTACGTCTACCACATCACCGGGATTGACTACACCCGCCATCTCATCGACTCCGTGGCCGTAGTCGACTCGCTCATCAACAACTTCGATATGGAGCGCTTCAAGGTATTCTTCCGCGTGGCGGAAGAGGAGCCCGACAATCCTGAAAATCCCGATGAACCTGAAAATCCCGACAGTCCGGACGATCCCGATTCGCCTGAGACACCCGACAATCCCGACAATACGGCGGAGACGACTAAAGCGGAAAGGAGGTTGAAGCCATGAAGCGTATTACCTACCTGATTCTGCTGATTTCGTTATTGGCCGTGGCGCTTCCCGCCCTCGGACAGCGAAGGGTGAACCCCGTGAAAAGCGCTTCGACCGGCATCGAAGGAAAGAACGAGAACAGGAACCCCGCCGATTCAATCGACTACAGCAAACTTGTGCGCAGTCAGGATGCCAATGGGAACGTGATTCTTGTCGACACCATCACCGGCCGCGAGGTGCCCGACACCACGCAGACACCCACGGGGAAAGTACCGAAAATGGGAAAACCGCTGCTGTATGCAGCCTCAGTGGGCGTCGACATATGGGATCCGGTGATGCGCGCATTCGGCCAGCACTACGGCCTGATAGAATTCTCCGGCGAACTCAACCTCCACAACCGCTACATCCCCGTGGTGGAAATCGGCCTCGGTCAGGCCGACTATACCCCCGACGACAACAATTATACCTACCGCGTAGGAATAACCCCATACTTCCGCATAGGCGCGAACTACAACTTCCTCTACAACAGCAATCCCGACTATATGGTCTACGCCGGCCTGCGCTACGGATGGTCGCACTTCAGCTACGAAGTGAACGACGTGACGCTCACCGACGGCTACTGGGACCAGTCGGCCACGTTCAATCTTCCGCGACAGACGTCGAACGTAAGCTACATTCAGGTGCTGTTCGGCCTGCGTGTCAAGCTGTTCGGTCCCATATCGGCCGGATGGAGCTTCCGCTATCAGAAGATTCTCCACGAAACGGACGCACTCTACGGCCTCCCCTACTACATACCCGGCTACGGGTCGAGGAAATCGTCGGTAACCGGAACTTTTTCCATAACCTATACGTTGCCATTCAAGAAGAAGGAGGTCGTGATACCCGAAGGACTGAACGGTCCGGCGGAATCCACTCGCTCGGAAGCTGCTCCGGATGAGACCGTCGCGACGGAGACCGAAATCATTGTGGTTGATGCTCCCGACGGGACCTCGGCCACCGTAACCCCGGCAGAGCCGGCCACCGAATAGAAAATAAAACCTATAAATACCTTTTTTTGCCATGATTGCAATCTGCAGCGACCACGCCGGCTTTGAACTGAAAGCCATCGTGGAAGGCTATCTCGAAGCCAACAACCTGGAATATAAAGATTTCGGAACCTTTTCCTCCGAAAGCTGCGACTACGCCGACTTCGCCCATCCCTGTGCCGAAGCCGTGGAGAGCGGCGAGTGCTATCCCGGAATCGCAATGTGCGGCTCCGGCAACGGCATAGCCATGACCCTCAACAAGCACCAGGGCATCCGCGCCGCCCTCTGCTGGAACACCGAACTGGCCTCGCTGGCCCGACGCCACAACGATGCCAACGTGCTCGTGATGCCCGCACGCTTCATAGAGCCCGAAGTAGCCCTTGAAATCGTCAACACCTTCCTCCACACCGATTTCGAAGGGGGACGACACCAGCGTCGCATCGAGAAAATCCCCGTGCCCGGCCTCTGCAAGAAGTAAAATCCATATAACGATAAAACAATGCGGTGTGTCAAACGCTCACAGGTTTGACACACCGCTTTTAATTTGGTTTGCGATATACTTGTTAGTTATAGCTTTTTCTAAACGGCTTGCTCTCAGCTTGTAGGGATGCGCCCAGGTGCATCCGCCATCTTAAAAAGGTTTAATCTGCTGATAGTCGGATGCACCATGGTGCATCCCTACAAGCGGGAAAACAAAATCTTTACTTAACGGGAGAGAGCAGGAAACTGTAGCTCAGGTTCCCGGCAAAATGGCGGTATGGTTCGTGGGGATGTGCGCCCCAGGAGTTATCGCCGCCGAGGCCACGCTGCCAGAGGTCGATGTAGAGGAAGTTCCCCTGTTTGCCGTGGCGCACGTCGCTGTTGTGAACCTGATGCTTCTCCGAACCGAAATCGAGGTCGGTCGGCTGCACGTCGAGCGCGGTGATGCAGAGCGGCTGAAGGCCCTCTACGTTCACGCCGAAGCCCTTGGCGTCGGTGAGCGTGGCGCTGAGCACGTCGGTCAGGCCGCCCGTCTCCTGCGGACGGATGTAGGGGTAGAACATATCTGCCACCTTCTTCTCATATTTGCCCATGAAGGCTGCGGTGTTGCGGTCGGAGTAGTTCTCCCACGGTCCGCGGCCGGTCCAGGCGAAGTTGTCCATCTGCAAGGGCATAGCCGTGATGACGCCGAAACGCATCATCTCGGGGAGCGAGGCGGCATTGTCGGGAGCCAGCGAGGCATCCACGCCGAGGCGTCCGTCGGGGAATACGGTGTAGCGCATCGTGTAGTCGGAAGCTACGTCGGGGAGGCGATAAACGTTGGTAATAATTACCTTATTGCCTTCGGTAGCCACGTTCTGACTCTTGAGCTCGCGGTTGTAGCCGGCCGAACGCCATGCGTTGGCCTTCACTTGCATCCCTTCGCCGAAATCGTTGTCGGTGGGAGCGCGCCAGAAGAGCGGGGTGGGGTTGCCGCCGATTACCTTGTGGCCATCGAGCGAATACTCGGTGAGGTCGCCGTTGTTCTGGCGGAACTTCACCACGGCGCCGTTGACGGTGGTGACAACTACCTCGCCGCGGTTCTTGCGGTCTTTTTTCATGTCGACTTTCGGTGCGGCCATCGATGCTCCGTCGGCTACGAGCGACGTCCAGAGCTCGTCGAGGTTGCTCTTGCGGGCGCCTTCGGCGAGTATGAACTGTTCGCGGGCCACTTCATAGCCTGCGGGAATAATCTCCTCACCATTCACGACGTAGCCGTAGACCGAGAGGCGCCAGTCGTTGCCGTCGGCGAGGTCTACAGCGGGAAGCTGCGCTTTCACGGTAGCAGTCTCGCCGGCTTTAACTGCCGGAACGGGGAGTGTGCCCTCAGCTTCAACAGCGCCATTTTTGAGCAATTGCCATGTGAAGCGGTAGTTGCCCAGGTCGCGGGTCATGAAGTGGTTCTCAACGGTCACGTCACCGCTCCTGGGGTCGGCCGAGGAGAAACGTATGTCCTGGTATACTTTCTTAACTTCCATCAGGCCCGGATGCGCCGTGCGGTCGGGCTGCACCAGGCCATTGATGCAGAAATTATTGTCGTCGGTATACTTCCAGGCACCGAAGTCGCCGCCATAGGCCCAGTAAGGATGGCCGTTTCCGTCGGTGGTGAGCAGGCCCTGGTCCACCCAGTCCCAGATGAAGCCGCCCTGCATCTGGGGCGAATTGCGGATAATGTCGAAATATTCCTGGAAATTGCCCGAGGAGTTGCCCATGGCGTGGGCGTACTCACACATGATGAAGGGGCGTCCGGGATTGGTACGCGAAGCGTATTCGCGGATGTAATCCATAGAGGGATACATCGGGCAGACGATGTCAGTATTGGAGCCTTCCCCGGCCTGTTCGTGGTGTACGGGGCGTGTCGGATCGAGACTCTTTACGAGGTCGTAGGCGTCGTAGAAATTCTGACCGTTGCCGCTCTCGTTGCCGAGACTCCAGATGATTACCGACGGATGGTTCTTGTCGCGCTCCACGAGCGAGCGCTCACGGTCGAGCAGCGACGCTTTCCATGCAGGCTCCGAGGCGGGGTGGCCGGGACGGCTGTCGGTGCGGTCAAAATGCACGCCCATGCCGTGGGCCTCGGCGTTGGCCTCGTCGAGCACGTAGATGCCATATTGGTCGCAGAGGTCGTACCACATGGGCGACTGCGGATAATGGCTCGTGCGCACGGCGTTAAGGTTGTGCTGCTTGAGCATGCGGATATCGCTCATCATGGTCTCGCGGTCTACCACATGTCCGTTGGTCTGATGGTGCTCATGGATATTGGCGCCGTGGATTTCCACCGGTTTACCGTTTACGAGCAGCTGGCTGTTGCGGATTTCCACAGTGCGGAAGCCCACGCGGGCCGAGGTGGCCTCGACAACGTCGCCCTTGGCGTTTTTGAGCGTCAGCACAAGGGTGTAGAGGTTGGGGGCATCGTCGCTCCAGGTAGCAACTTGAGGCACGCGGCCGCTGAATTTTATAGTAGTGGTGGCGGAAGAGCTGACGGATTTCGTCTGGGCGAGCACCTGCTTGCCGGCGGTGTCGAGGAGCGTCAGCTCCAGTTTTGAGCCTTTGGCAGGCTTGGAGGCCGTGTCGGCCACCTTCACGTCGACGTCGAGGGTGCCGTTGCGGTAGCTCTTGTCGAGACCGGCGCGGGCGAAGAAGTCGGCGATGCGCTGGGGGGCGGTGGAATAAAGGTAGACGTCGCGGTCGATGCCGCTGAGGCGCCAGAAATCCTGGTCCTCCCAGTAAGAGCCGTCGGTCCAGCGATAGACCTCGCAGGCCAGGCGGTTGACGCCCGGATGGATGTATCTGGTTATATTGAATGTGGCGGGGTTCTTGGTGCTCTGCACGTAGCCTACTTTCTCGCCGTTGACCCATACGTACATGCCGGCCGTCGAGCCGTCGAAATGCAGGAATACGTCGCGACCGGCCCAGTCGGCGGGAATGTCTAAGGTACGCACATAGCTTCCCACGGGGTTGTCATCGTGGGGGATATAGGGCGGATTGGCCGGGAAGGGGTAGTTGGTGTTGGTATAGATGGGCGTGCCGTAGCCCTTCATTTCCCAGTTGGAGGGCACTTCGATGTCGGCCCACTTCGATGTGTCGTAGTCCGTACGGTAAAAATCCACGGGACGGTCGGCGGGTTTAGCGGCGAAGTTGAACTTCCAGCTGCCGTTCAGGCTTTTGAACCAGGGCGAGTCGGAAGGCACATTCTTGATGGCAAGGGCTTGCGTAGGATAAGGATAGGCGGTAGCCCGCACGGGCTCGCGTCCTACGGCGAACACTTCGGGATTCTCCCAGTCGGGAGTCTCGGCTGCACACACGGCCATGGAAGTCGCAATCATGGCGCATGCGCAGGCAATTTTATTAAATATCATGTTTTATGGTTTGGGGGTTAAGTTTGCAGCAGGAAATCCGGGAATCAATATCCCGTATATGTGGATGGCGAGAGGCGGTGCAGCTCCTCCTTCACGCCGGCGCTCACGTCGAGACCGTCGATGAAGGCGGCGATGCTTTCGGCTGTTACGGCGGCATTCGTGCGCGTCAGTGCCTTGAGCGTCTCGTATGGATGGGGATAGCCCTCGCGGCGCAGAATTGTCTGGATGCCCTCGGCCACCACACTCCACATCTTCTCCAGGTCGCTGTCGATTGCCGGGCGGTTGAGAAGCAGCTTGCCAAGCCCTTTGAGGGTCGACTGTATGGCGATCACGGAGTGTGCCATGGGAACACCCACGTTGCGCAGCACGGTGGAATCCGTGAGGTCGCGCTGCAGGCGCGATACGGGCAGTTTCTGGGCCAGATGGGCGTAGATGGCGTTGGCAATCCCGATGTTACCCTCGGAATTCTCGAAGTCGATGGGATTTACCTTATGTGGCATCGCCGAGGAACCGACCTCGCCGGCCTTGATTTTCTGCTTGAAATACTCCATGCTGACGTACATCCATATATCGCGGTCGAGGTCGAGGATAATGGTGTTGATGCGGCGGAGAGCGTCGAAAAGCGCGGCGAGGTTGTCGTAATTGGAAATCTGGGTGGTGAACCGTTCGCGCTCAATCCCGAGCCGGTCGCTGAGGAAGCCGGCGGCGAAAGCGGGCCAGTCGATGTTCGGATAAGCGGTATGGTGAGCGTTGAAATTACCCGTGGCACCTCCGAACTTGCCCGAGACAGGCACGGCACGCAGCTGTTCGAGCTGCTGCTCGAGGCGGTACACGAACACGCCCATCTCCTTGCCCAGACGTGTGGGCGATGCGGGCTGGCCGTGGGTCTTGGCAAGCATGGGGATGTCGGCCCACTCGTCGCGGCGCGCCTTGAGGGTATTGATAAGCTCCTCGACCATGGGGATGAACAGTTCGTGAAGGGCATCGCGCACGCTCATCGGCACCGACGTATTGTTGATATCCTGCGACGTCAGACCGAAATGGATAAACTCTTTCCAGCGCTCCAGCCCCAGGCGGTCGAACTGCTCCTTGATGAAATATTCCACGGCCTTAACGTCGTGGTTTGTCACAGCCTCGAAGTTCTTAACAGCCTGGGCGTCGGCCACCGAGAAATTGCGGTAGATGTCGCGCAACGTCTCATAGAGGGGGGCGCCGGTCTGTCCGTCGGCGGTTTTGATGTCGACAAGCTGAGGCAACGGCAATTCGCACAGGGCGATGAAATATTCGATTTCCACCTTCACGCGGTAGCGGATCAGGGCGTACTCGGAAAAATAGCGGTCAAGATGCTCCGTTTTGCCGCGGTAGCGGCCGTCGACCGGCGAGATGGCGGTGAGTTGGGTAAGCTCCATATTGCAGAGGGGATGTGATAAAAATGTTGGCATTTTCGCGTGGAGAGCCCGCGTGGATTAATTACGTTATTATAAAATTGAGCGACTGCGGGTTGCAGAGCGTTTCTACAAAGGTACGAATAATTTTCATGAAAAAAGTGACAAAAAAATTTGGAGGGAATAAAAAAATTGCCTAATTTTGCATCGCTTTTGAGGCGAGAAGGGCGCTTAGCTCAGCTGGTTCAGAGCGTCTGCCTTACAAGCAGAGGGTCGGGGGTTCGAATCCCTCAGCGCCCACCACTCAAACCTCATTCGGCTTATGTTTCGGCTCTGGAGAGGGCGTCGCCGGGTTTCGGGAATGTTGCATAGCCTTTAGGTTGCGCCTCCTGCCGAGAGACATGTAGAAACGGCCGTTTGAAAACTTCTCGCTTTAGAAAGCCTACTGAGGGCGCTTAGCTCAGCTGGTTCAGAGCGTCTGCCTTACAAGCAGAGGGTCGGGGGTTCGAATCCCTCAGCGCCCACCACTCAGATTACAATACCAAACGCGGAGAAATCTATTTTTCTCCGCGTTTGTTGATTTATAAGTCGTTATGCCAATCGTTCAAGCCGACCTCCACACCCACACCATCGTCAGCGGCCACGCCTACAGCACCATGCAGGAAATGGCCGCCGAAGCCGCGCGCCGCGGTCTGAAGATTCTTGGAATCACAGAGCACGCACCATCCATTCCCGGCACATGCGGAAAGATTTATTTCACCAACATGCACGTAGTGCCGCGCGAAATGTATGGTATCCGCCTGATGCTCGGATGCGAAATCAATATCCTCGACACCGACGGTCGCATCGACCTTGACGATGCCACAATCGATCGCCTCGACATTACAATTGCCGGTATTCACGACATATGCTGGCGCGGAGGCACCATCGACGAAAACACCGCAGGCATGATTCGCGTGATGGAAAATCCCAAAATCCAGATGATAAGCCATCCGGCCGACGGCACCGCCACGCTACATCTCGAAGAGCTTGTGAAAGCCTCGCGACGAACAGGTACCATACTGGAAATCAACAACCATTCGCTCTCGCCCAACCGCACAAAGCGCGCGCTCGCCGGACCCAACAGCCTGAAACTCCTGCGTCTCTGCAAACGCTACGAAGTTCCCGTAGTTCTCGGCAGCGACGCCCATATCTCCTTTCAGATTGCCGACTACGACCGCATCCGCCCGCTTCTTCAGGCCACAGAATTCCCCGACGCCCTGATTCTGAACTACGACGCCGACCGGCTGCTCGCCACTCTAAAACCGCTGAAAGGCAACTGAACGAGCCCAAATAGCTTGCCATTAACCTGTATGGTGTTGCAAAATTCCTCGCCAGTAGGGACGCATGCCAACGGCTGTATCAGTCATCAGTTTAGATATACCCGGTCGAGGGTAAATGTACCGAATGCATTGAGGGTCAGTGTCATCTTGTCGCCCTGGATGTATCCGGCAACCACGTCGCCGTCGAAGCGCAGGCGGAACTCACCGCTATTCTGGTCGAAGGTATAACTGCACACCTCATGTTGATACAGCGTGACGAAATCAGGCTCGTAGACGTTCACCTCGCAGCGCGATGAAGAAGTCACCTCTACTTCAGTAAGATACCCCGTGTGTGGATTCACTCCGCGCCAGAACGAACCGGTAAGATCCACCTGCGGCTCGTCCTCATCGTCGCCGCAGGCACTCAGCCCGGCAGCCATCGTCACAGCCACAAGCGCAAACATCCAGAAACGCATCAATCTTCCGTACTTACTTACTTTTTCCATACAATTCATAATATTAATAATTTAGCCAAAACAGATGCGCCCTGGTGCATCCCTACCTTTTTGGTATACAATATGTATATCTTTACCTAAAAAAACTGCTGCCAAACAGCCTTGGCGCTGATTGGCAGCAGTTGATTTTACGGAGAGCGGTAGACGAGGTTCGAACTCGCGACCCTCAGCTTGGGAAGCTGATGCTCTACCAACTGAGCTACTACCGCATCGGTTTTACGTCTGCAAAGATAAAGCCTTTCGCCGAATTTTGCAAAAAAATCGCAGTTTAGTAACCAGACACATCTGAAAGGATCCAAATCAAAACTTCGGTTTCTCAGCAGATGAAAAGGTGTAGGCGCGTGGGGGCTGTGTCGGCGGGGATACGCCCTGACGGGATAGTAAACTGCAGAGGGAGATAATCTGTGGAAAAGGTCGCCATGGTGCCACCCACGCCCACGGCAAGCAGAGCGCCGTCCTCCCCATATAGTGCATACTGCAACTGGCAGCTCCCCATAGGCGCGATGCGGCGGAGGGTGGCGGTCATTACGATACCCGTAACGTCGAGGTCTACCGCCAGCGGTGTTTCAGCAGTCGCACCGAATACGGCCGCCTTAGCCACGTCGAGAGTGATTACCGAATTCAGATGCGCGATTTTTTCGGCTACAGTCAGGGTATGCCATGCGGACGCCGGCTCCTTTTCTCCATATTCCTCCAGAGGTTCGGCGACTGCGTCACAGCGGTCGCCCGCGTCAATCCTGCCGCAAACCACGGGCAGATACCGCTCATCCCATCCTATCGCCCTCGCATACGCAGTGAACACCTCCTCCACAAGTTCCGGCACAAAGCCCGTGTGGGTCTGAAAATGACTCACGAACGCAGCCACCTGCTCCGTACCCTCTCCGAAAGTGGAAAACCGCTCGAAAGCCCGGCTGCGAATGGCCGTCCGCAGGGCGAAACGAAGGGCAGGACGCCGGTCGAAGCACTCCAGCTGGTCAAGACGGTCGAGAGCAGCCGCAGGGAGCGTCTGCCCGTCGGCCGACAATTCCGTTATGGCCTGGCGTATAGCTTCGTCGAGTTTCATACAGGCAAAGTTAACAATTATTTCCGAATACGTACACCTGTAACATATCCGTACACCACCGTAAACACCAAATGCCAAATTATCAACAATTTACATTTTTGGCACACTTTCTGCATCCTCATCTGGCACGAACAGAAACATATTTACGCTAATCAAAAATTCCAACCCATATGGACCGTGAGATATCAGCAGATATAAAAAAATCCCGCCGACGCCGCGTGGCGCTCCGCATCGCTGCCGGAATAGTCGCAGCCGGAGTAATCGTGGGGCTTATCGCCGCATTCTCGACTCCGACAGTCAAATTTTCCGAAATTCAGACCGGTACCGTGAGCCGCGGTGCGCTTGAAACGACCGTACGCGCCAGCGGCACCGTGGCGCCCGCATTCGAGATGATAATCAACTCTCCGGTGGAAAGCCGCATCGACGAAGTCTACTGCCATGCCGGCGACACGCTCGCCGAAGGCACTCCCCTGCTGCGCCTCGACCTCACGGCCGCCGAGACCGAACTGAAAACCCTCGACGACGAGCGCCGTCGCCTCCATCTCGAAAACGAGCAGACCCGCCTTACCAACCGCACCTACATCGCCGACCTCGAGATGCAGATGCGCGTAAAGGAAATGGAGCTTAACCGCCTGCGCCAGGAAATGTGCAGCGAACGTCGGCTCGACAGCATCGGCTCCGGCACCGGCGACCGCGTGCGCCAGGCCGAATTCGCCTACGAGACGGCGCGCCTCCAGCTCGACCAGTTGCGCAGACAGCTCGCCAACGAGCGCGGCGTGCGCGCCAACTCCGAGAAAATGAAGCATCTGGAAATCGACATCTTCAACAAGAACTACGCCGAGAAGGAGCGCACACTCAACGACGCCAAACTTCGCTCTCCGCGCGCAGCCACTCTCACCTTCATCAACGACCGCGTGGGCGCCCGCGTGGGCCAGGGCGAGAGAGTTGCCACAATCGCCGACCTCAGCCATTTCAAGATATCTTCTGAAATCTCCGACGCGCTGGCCACCCGCGTGGTACCCGGCGGAGGCGTCACGGTGAAAATAGGCTCGACCGCCATCGAGGGGCACATCACTGCAGTGGAACCCACCTCGAAAGGTGGCGTGGTCACCTTCGACGTCGCCCTCGACGACGATACCAATCCCCGCCTGCGCTCCGGCCTGCGGGTTGATGTACACGTGAAATGCGACATCCGCGACGATGCCGTCCGCATCCCCGCAGGCTCCTACTACCGCGGTCCCGGCGACTATACCATCTTCACCGTCGACGGCAACGCCCTGCGCGCACACAAGGTGAAGCTCGGCGAATCAAACTACGAATATGTCGAGGTAATCTCCGGCCTCAACCCGGGCGAGACCGTGGTGACCTCCGACATGACCCCATATGCCAACAAATCAAAACTTAACTTAAAATGAGCATCATCAGCCTCAACGGTGTGGAGAAAGTATACCGCACCAAAGAAATCGAGACCATAGCCCTCGACAACGTTAACCTCGACGTAGACCGCGGCGAATTCCTCAGCGTAATGGGTCCGTCGGGTTGCGGAAAATCCACACTCCTTAATATAATAGGACTGCTCGACTCCCCTACCAAGGGCACGGTATCCATCAACGACACCGACACCCACGGCATGGGCGACGACTCCCTCGCACGCTTCCGCAACTCAAGCATCTGTTTCGTGTTCCAGAGTTTCCACCTCATCCCCACACTTAGCGTGGCCGACAACGTGGAGCTCCCTCTGCTCTACCGCAAGGGGGTATCGACCGCCGAACGCCGGCGCCTGGTGGAGCAGGTAATCGAGCGTGTGGGCCTCACCCACCGCATGCGCCACATGCCTGCCCAGCTTTCCGGCGGACAGTGCCAGCGAGTGGCCGTGGCACGCGCCATAGTCGGCAACCCCGAGATTATCCTCGCCGACGAGCCCACCGGCAACCTCGACTCGAAGATGGGCGCAGAAATCATGCAGTTGCTCCACGACCTCAACCGCAACGACGGACGCACCGTCGTAATGGTGACCCACAACGAGGAGCAGGCGCGCCAGACCGACCGTATCGTGCGTTTCTTCGACGGCCGCATGATCTGATTCCTTCACGAACTATTGATTATCAAAGCTATGAAAATGATAAAAGAAGCCTGGACCGACATGCGCAACCAGCCGGTGATAGGCATCGTAACGGTTATCGGTACCGCCCTGGCAATCTTCCTCATTATGATTGTCACCATCAGCGCGCAGGTAAAGACAATGCCCATCGCCCCGGAGAACAACCGCGACCGCTCGCTCCACGCAAAGTTCATCTGTCTTATGAAGAATGACAGTCAGGGCAACTCCTCGAGCATGATTTCCGAGGAAGCCGCCCACGACCTCTATTTCGATCTCGACGGCGCGGAAACCGCCACAGTCTATACCGATCCATATGCTTCGGCCCTTAATGCCGACGGCGAGCCTCCGATGCGGGTTGCCCTACGCGAAACCGACCCGAACTACTGGAAGGTGTTCGACTTCACTTTCATCGACGGCACACCCTTCTCGGCTTCGTCACAACGCAACTCAGTGGTACTCAGCCGGTCGGTGGCACGCCATCTTCTCGGCACCGACAAGGCCGTGGGCCGACGTCTCATGCTCAACCGCTACGAGTCCTATACCGTGGTCGGCGTGGTTGATGACGTCTCCCAGCTGGCCGACCGCGCCTATGCCGAAGCCTGGATTCCAATCACAGCCAAACACGACAGCTCAGATTTGCCCGGCCTGGGAGACTTCTGCGTGACGGTCCTCGCCCGTTCCGCCTCCGATTTCCCCAAAATCCATGCCGACGTAGAGCGTCGCGAGGCGCAGTTCAACCTCAAGCTCGAACCCTTCGGATATAAGCTCGCCCTTTTCGGCGCACCCTATACTCAGGACGATGCCCAGTATCTGCAGTACAGCAACGGCGCTCCCGATACCGAGACCCCACGCCGCGAACGCCTGATTGTATACGTCATTCTTCTGCTCGTGCCGGCCGTAAACCTCTCCACTATGACCCAGAGCCGCCTGCGCCATAAGGTCAGCGAGTTCGGCGTGCGCCGCGCCTTCGGATGCACGCGCCGGCGCCTCGTGGCCGACATCCTCACCCAGAATTTCTTCATAACCCTCGCCGGAGGCATTCTCGGCCTGATTTTCAGCCTGGTATTCGCCTGGCTGTTCGCCGGATTACTGCTGATCGGCGCCAAATACGTCGTCGGATCAGCCACCAACATCTCCATCATCTCGCTGCTCGACTGGAGAATCCTTCTCGCAGCCCTCGGGTTCTGCTTCGTGCTCAACCTGCTATCGAGCGGCATCCCCGCCTGGCGCGCTTCGCGCATCCACGTGGTCGAAGCCATCGGCGGCATACGCAAATAGCTGCAAACCTCCCAAATATTCACTTATTACCTATTACTTCTGACTTATAACGTATCTCCATGTCACGCAGACTTCTAAAACAGATGGCCACCGAATGGAGCTCCAACATCTGGCTCGTGGTAGAGCTGATTGTGGTAAGCGTGGTGCTCTGGTATATCTCCGACTTCCTCTATATTAAGGCCGACGTCGCCCTCCAGCCGATGGGACTGCAGACCGAGCGCGTCTTCACGGTCTCGCTCACCGCAATCGATCCCTCGGCGCCCGACTGGAATCCCGCCGACTCGACCGAGAATACCCATGCCGACAACTCGCGCATCCTCTACGAGCGCATAAAGGCCGATCCAGCCGTAGAGATTGCCGCACGCACATATTTCGGTGTGCCCAACGAATTCAATCTCAGCGGCACCAATCTCTTCAACGCCGACGACACCGACTCGCTCGCGGTTATCGGCACCATCTCCCAGCGTTTCATCACGCCCGAATATATCGAGATGTTCTCCATCCGCGGCACCAACGGCGAATCGCCGGCCGAGATGCGACGGATTTTCGAGAGCGGCAAGATCCTCGCCACATCCGACATGATTTTCTGCAAATTCCCCCACAAGCAGTATGATTCCTGGAAGGAAATTTACGACGAGATGGACGGCTACGACGTTCGCGAAATGCTCTCACGCCAGTTCTATATCGGCAGCGACTCCACGGAAATCTCCATCGGTGGCATCATCGAGCCTATAAAACGCTCAATCCACGAAAGGCCCATGCCCCAGATTCTTCTTCCCATGGCGGAGGGCAACGAGCTCAATACGGCCCGCATCCTGGTGAAGGTGCGTCCGGATGCCGTCGACGGCTTCGAGAAGCATATCCTCGGAAGCTCATGGACGCGCTCGGGCAACATCTATATCAGCGATATTGCCGAAGTCGACTCGCTCGGCTACTACCACCGCGTCCAGAAGAGCGCCGAAATCCGCAACCACATCGCGCTGATGGTGTTCGTGCTCGTAAGCATCTTCCTCGGGCTGCTCGGCACCTTCTGGTTCCGCACCCAGCAGCGTGTGGGCGAAATTGCCATCCGCAAGGTAAACGGAGCCACCTCGCGCTCCATCTTCCGGCGCCTCATTTCCGAAGGGCTTATTCTGCTTACGGTTGCCACCATACCCGCCCTCGGACTCGACTGGCTGCTTACCCATCTGGAACTCAACTCCTCGCGCCTCTGGGTCTACTATTTCGAACCCCTGCGCTTCATAGCCTGCGCCGCCTTTGCCTATCTGATGCTCGCCCTGATGATTGTGGGCGGCATATGGTTCCCCGCCTCGCGCGCCATGCGCATCGATCCCGCCGTAGCCATCAAGGACGAATAAAACCGCACCTCCCTCTCTCCTGCTCCACACTTATGTCTATGTTTTCAGATTTCAGAATCCTTTTCCCGCTCCGCGCCGCTTTCGCAGCCATGGCTCTCTCTGCTACCGTTTCCATGGCTGCAGCGGCCGCGCCGGCCGACACGCTCACGCTATCGCTCGACGACGCCATCGCCCGTGCGCGCGCCAACAGCGTCGACGCAGCCGTGGCGCTCGACGAGCTCCGCCAGGCCTACTGGGAATACCGAACCTACCGCGCCGACCTGCTGCCGGAAGTAACGTTCAACGCCACCCTCCCGGCCTACTACAAGCAGTACACCTCGTATATGGACGCCGACGGCGCCTACTCGTTCGTGCGCAACAACTACCTGCAGATGAACGGCTCAATCGCCGTAAGCCAGTCGATATGGCCCACCGGAGGCACGCTCTCGCTCACCACGAGCCTCGATTTCTACCGCGACCTCGACCAGGTAGCCGCCGGCAACCGCTTCATGAGCATCCCGGTGGCGCTCACCCTCAACCAGCCGATTTTCGGCGTGAACCATACCAAATGGCATCGCCGAATCGAGCCGGAGCGCTATGCCGAGGCCAAGGCGGCCTTCCTCAGCGCGTCGGAAGACGTCGCTCTCCAGGCCATCGACCTCTATTTCTCGCTCCTATTAGCCGTGGAGAATCACCGCATCGCCCTGCAGAACCTCGACAACGCTTCGCGCCTCTACGAGGTGGCCAGAGAAAAACGCGAGATGGGTCAGATAAGCCGCAACGACCTGCTGCAGATGGAACTCAACCGTCTGGACGCCACTTCGGAACTTACCGACTGCGAGAGCGCCCTCAAGCAGGCCATGTTCACCCTGCGCGCCTTTCTCGACCTTCCCGAAAGCGTAGACATATCGCCTGTTATGCCAGCGCGCACGCCACGTGCCGAAATCACCTATGCCGACGCCCTCGACCGCGCCCTGGCCAACAACAAGTTTGCCCGCAACGTGCGTCGGCGCCAGCTCGAGGCCGACTACGCCGTGGCCTCGGCCAAAGGCGACCTCCGCGAGATCAGCCTTTTCGCGCGCGTAGGCTTCACCGGCACCGACTCCGGCATCGGGCAGGCCTACCGCCGTCTCCACGACAACCAGGGCGTGGAGCTGGGCCTCTCGATTCCCCTGCTCGACTGGGGGAAGCGCCGCGGCAAGGTAAAGGTGGCCGAGAGCAACCGCCGAGTGGTAGAAAGCACCATCCGCCGCGAGACGATGGACTTCAACCAGGATATCTTCATACTCGTGGAGCGCTTCAACAACCAGCGCCGTCAGCTCGACATCGCACGTCGCGCCGACGAAATCGCCGCACAGCGCTACGCCACCAATGTGGAGACCTTCATGATCGGCCGTATCTCCACGCTCGACCTCAACGACTCTCAGACCAAAAAAGACAGCGCCCGCCAGAATTTTGTAAATCAGCTATTCCGCTACTGGAGCTACTACTACCGTCTGCGCTCGCTCACGCTCTGGGACTACGAGCTCCACACCGGCATCGACGCCGATTTCAGCAAAATTCTCCGCCAGTGATACGCCGACCGATTCCTATAATTTCCGTACCTTTGCAATATGATTCTCATTGTTGACGACAACGAAACCGTGCGGCTCTCGCTATCGCTGCTTCTGAAGCGGGCCGGCCACGACGTTGCGGCCGTCGCTACGCCCGACGAGGCAATCACGGCTGCACGCTCCGAGGCCTCGCTGCGCCTGGCCGTTATCGACATGAATTTCTCAACCGCCACCGACGGGCGCGAAGGGCTCGAACTTCTGCGGCGCCTCAAGGTGCTCAGGCCCGATCTGCCCGTTATCCTCATTACTGCCTGGGGAAGCATCCCCCTGGCCGTAGAGGGGATGCGCCTCGGCGCCTGCGACTTCATCACCAAGCCGTGGGTGAACCGCGTAATGCTTCAGCGGGTAGAGACAGCCCTCGCCCTGGCCGCTCCCAAGGCCGACGTTTCCTGCGGCGATTTCGATTCTTCAGGCATAATCGGCAGCGACACGGCGCTCTCATCCGTGCTCCGTACGGCCGCCCGCATAGCCTCCACCAACGCCTCGGTGCTGATTCTCGGCGAGAACGGCACCGGCAAGGAACTTATCGCTCAGGCTATACACCGCAATTCGCCACGGCGCGACGGGCCGTTCGTCATGGTGAACCTCGGCGGCATCTCGCGCTCGCTCTTCGAGAGCGAGATGTTCGGACACGCCAAAGGCGCTTTCACCGGCGCCGTAGCCGACCGCAAGGGCCGCTTCGAGCTGGCGGACAAGGGCACGATTTTCCTCGACGAGATCGGCGACCTCGACGCAGGCAGTCAGGTGAAGCTGCTGCGTGTGCTCCAGGAGCACACCTTCGAGCGGCTTGGCGACTCAACCCCGCGCCAGAGCGATTTCCGCCTTATTGCCGCCACCAATGCCGACCTTCAGGCCATGGTGGCTGATGGCCGTTTCCGCGAGGATCTTTTCTACCGCATCAACCTCATAGTGCTACGGCTCCCCCCTCTGCGCGAGCGTCTCGACGACATCGGACCTCTCGCCTCACACTTCGCCGCAAAAGCGGCCTCGGCCATGGGCCTCAAGGCGCCGGAGATTGCACCCGATGCCATCGCATGGCTGCGTTCGCTCCCCTGGCCCGGCAATATACGCCAGCTTCGCAACCTGGTTGAGCGCACTGTGCTTCTTACCCCGTCGCCGCGCCTCCACGCCGACGATTTCCGTACTACCGCGGCAATGGCCGGCGAAACGCAGCAATCCGACAGCAAGGATACCCCGGCATCGCCCGCAAGTCTCGACGATTCCGAGCGCCGCGCCGTAGAGGCCGCCATGCGCACGGCCAAGGGAAATGTGACGCATGCAGCCTCAATCCTTGGTGTCACACGCCAGACGCTTTACCGCAAACTCAAGAAACACGGCCTCGCCGACTGACATAAGTAGCCGGTCGAAATTATTTTACCGCAGCTCCGCTCCCCATGAAAGTTTTACGCTATAAATGGCTATGGCTTGCGGCTCTTCTCGCCGCCGCTTCATGCACCCTCCTGTGCGCCATCGGCTCGCCCACCATCTGGTGTACGGGCGCCGGCGCGCTCGCCACGCTCATCCTGATTATGCTCTATTTCGCCATGGTGCGACCCATGCAGGCAGCCGCCCGCGGTATGGAGCTGCTGCGCGGCCACGACTACAGTAGCCGTCTGGCCCGGGTGGGCCTCCCCGACGCCGACCGCATCGTCGACCTCTTCAACAGCCTGATGCACTCCCTCAAGGAGGAACGCCTGCTGCAAAACGAGCGGAACTCTTTCCTCACGCGCCTCATCGACGCCTCGCCAATGGGAATTCTTATTCTCGGCTTCGACGGCGAAATCGAGACGGCCAACCCTTGGGCTCGCACCCGTCTGGGCTTCGGGCGCGACGACAACCTGCCACCGCTCGATGCTCTTTCGGGGCCGATTGCCGACTCCATCCGCTTGCTTGAACCCGGAGGCGTCCGGACCGTAAACCTACGCTGGTGTGGCGAAGGCATTTACCGCATCTCGCGCCTATGGTTTATGGACCGCGGATTCCGGCGTCAGTTCATCATGATCGAAAGTCTTACCGACGAAGTGCGCCTCGCCGAGAAATCCGCCTATGCCAAGGTGATACGCCTTATGGCCCACGAGGTCAACAATACCCTTGCAGGCATGCAGTCTACCCTCGAGACTCTCGCAATAATCCATGAGGACGACGACCCCGATGTAGCGCGCCTTATAGCGGGATGCACCGCCCGATGCCGCTCGCTCGGGTCGTTTATATCAAGCTACGCCGACGTAGTGAAGATTCCCGCCCCGCGGCTCGAACGCCTCGATATAGCCCGATGGCTCGACTCCCGCAAGGCCTTTCTGGAATCGGTAGCCCACGGCGTAGCAGGCCAGCACTGCTCGCTGACAATGGAACTTCCGGAGACCGAAGCGATTGCATCGTTCGACGAAGTACTCCTCGAGCAGGCCCTTGTCAACATCGTGAAAAACGCCGCAGAGAGCATCCGCGACGCCGCCCGGACCAACGGCAACATCCGCCTGACCCTCATAGAGAATGCCGGTTCGCCGTGTAGCGGCCCCACACTTACTATTGCCGACAACGGGTCGGGAATATCTCCGGAGGCACACGGACGCCTCTTCTCATCCTTCTACACTTCAAAAACCGGCGGCCAGGGCCTCGGACTTATGTTCGTTGCCGAAATTCTGAGCAACCACGGCTGCCGATTCTCGCTCGAACCGCTTCCCGATGCTTCCGGCGCCACCTTCCGCATCTCCTTCCCCCGCCAATAACCTCAATCAAAAGCTCTTACTGCTTTTATAAATCTGAGGGCATGTCATAATAGCCCATCTGGGTCGTCGCCTGAGGGGCTCGGGTTCGGTCATTGACCTTAGTCAACTCCCTTCACCCTCACCCTCAAGCTCCTACCACCTGGACCATTCTTTGCATAGCAAAGCGACCAAAGGTCGATGGCTGACAGCGCCCTCACCATCCGGATAAAAAATAGGGCGGTGTGTCAAATTTTTTGAATTTTGACACACCACCATGCTGCCGCAAAAATCGGCAAAAAAAATCGGTTCCCATGGCCGTAGCCCGGAAACCGGTTTTATTGTGCTGTTAAAATCTTTGTGCTGTTGGAGGCAGTATTATTCAGCGGTAGCTTCAACTGCAACTACAGTGTCGGTAGCAACGGTGTCGCCGACAGCTACAGTGTCAACTGCAACTTCTTCAACAACTTCTACAGAGTCAACTGCTTCAGCAGCTTCTGCGTTTTCTGCCTTGTTACCGCAGGAGATCATCGAAAGACCTGCGAGAACAGCGAAAGACAAGAATAACTTTTTCATTTCGTTAAAAATTAAAATAATAAAACAATAGTTTGTGCTTCAAAAACATTGCAAAGTTACCACTTATTTTCATTCCTCCAAAAGTTTTCACAAAAAAATCAAACAAAAAACTGCTGTAAAACACATTTTTTGTCCATTTCGTTGTCGACATATTAACTTCAACCCTGATTTTCAATCGATTATGTATCGGCATTCTTCCGCACATCTTTAAAATATTTTTCGCCAAATCAAAAAATCGTGTTAACACCGGAAAATTTCGTAACTTTGCACCCTGAAAATCAACCCGAACCAACAGTTTACGTATCGTTAATCTCTAACTACACATTATAAATAATGAAAGCATTCGTTTTCCCCGGCCAGGGCGCTCAGTTTGTAGGTATGGGCAAAGACCTCTACGACAACAACGCCGAAGCCCGCGAACTTTTTGAGAAAGCCAACGAAATTCTCGGTTTCCGAATCACCGACCTTATGTTTGAAGGCACCGAGGACGACCTCAAGCAGACCAAGGTGACCCAGCCTGCCGTATTCCTCCACTCAGTGATTCTCGCCAAGACCCTCGGCGACGAATTCGCACCCGACATGGTTGCCGGCCACTCGCTCGGAGAGCTCTCCGCCCTCACTGCCGCCGGCGCCCTCTCCTTCGAGGACGGCCTCAAGCTCGTCGCCGCCCGTGCCCGCGCCATGCAGAAGGCCTGCGAAATCAAGCCCTCCACCATGGCCGCAATCATCGCCCTCCCCGACGAGAAAGTCGAGGAAATCTGCGCCTCCATCCCGGGCGTGGTCGTAGCCGCCAACTACAACTGCCCCGGTCAGGTAGTAATATCCGGCGAAATCGACGCTATCAACGCTGCCTGCGAAGCCGCCAAGGCCGCCGGTGCCAAACGCGCCCTTCCGCTTAAAGTGGGCGGAGCATTCCACTCGCCGCTCATGGAACCCGCACGTGCCGAACTCGCCGAAGCCATCGAGGCAACAGAGTTCCACACCCCCGTCTGCCCCGTCTACCAGAACGTCGACGCCAAGCCCCACACCGACCCCACCGAAATCAAGGCCAACCTCGTGGCACAGCTCACCGCTCCCGTACGCTGGACCCAGGGCGTGCAGAACATGATTGCCGACGGCGCCACTGAATTCACCGAACTCGGCCCGGGCAAGGTTCTCCAGGGCCTCGTGCTGAAAATCAACCGCGACGTTGCCGTCGCCGGCCGCCAGTAATCCGCCACCTCCTGAAGAAAATAAATCCCAACCATACGGCGATGCGTCCCACCCCGGGCGCATCGCCTTTTATTTCAATTTCCCGAATGCCAACCAGACAGTAAGGCTACAAAACACTAACCGCCCCTGCGATACAGAATCGCAGGGGCGGCGTTTATGTATCCCTGTTATTGTGGATTTCAGGATTTCTTCTTCGAGCCGTAGCCGTAGCCATAGCCGTAACCATAGCCATAACCGTAGCGCGAGTAGAGACCTGCGCGGTTGCCCGACTCGGTGCCGTTGAGGATAACGGCCATGTTGTGGTAGATGCCCTGATCGTACATCTGCTCGATTTCAGGAAGCATGGCGCGCTCCAGCAGACCTGCACGGATAATGAAAATCGTCATATCGGCGTAGCGGGCGATAATCTTCGCGTCGGCCACGACTTCCACAGGCGGGCAGTCGAGAATCACGTAATCATACTCGCTCTTGAGCTTCTCGAGCATGGTCTTGAGGCGCGTCGAATAGAGCATCTCCGAGGGGTTGGGAGGGAGTGCACCTACAGGTACGAGGTCGAGCCCTTCGGTGCCGTTCACGTTGTGCACCATAATTTCTTCGAGCGTGGCGTGGCCCGAAAGCAGGGCGCTCAGGCCCTTGGCAGGGCTCCCGGCATAGCCGCTCAGCGAGGCCTTGCGGAGGTCGAGGTCTACCACGCACACCCGCTTGTCCTTGATGGCAAGCACAGTAGCAAGGTTCATGGTGATGAAAGTCTTGCCGGAACCCGGGTTGGCCGAAGTAACCATAATGGTGCGTGCGCCTACGGCTTCCGCATCGGTCATCAGCTCGAGGTTGGTGCGGATTACGCGGAAAGCCTCGTTGATTATGTTGCCCACACCCTTCTTGACCATCACCACGCGGCGGTCGGTCTGGTCGGCCTTAGCCTTACGCAGACGGTCAAGCCCGCGGCGCTTCTTGTAGCCCAGAGGTATCTCACCCATGAAAGGTACGGAGAGCATATCGAGGTCCTTGCGGCCGCGCACCCGGGTGTTGAAGTTTTCAGTTATGTAGATAAGGCCCACGGGAATAAGCAGCCCCATCAGGATGGCCACGAGCATCACGTTGCGGCGGTTGGGGGCCACGGGAGCGCTCGACCCCATGGGAGGGGTGATAACGCGGGTATTGTAGGCGGTAAACGCCTGCGACAGCTCGTTTTCCTCACGCTTCTGGAGCAGATAGAGGTAAAGACTTTCCTTTACCTTCTGCTGACGCTCCACGCTCAGAAGATAGCGGGCCTGCGTCGGGTTGGCCTGCAGATGCACCGAAGCTGTGGCACGCGAACTCTCGGCGGTGCGAACCTGCGATTTAAGTGTCACCACATAGTTGTCGATCGACTGAAGGATAGCCTGACGCATGCCGGCAAGCTGATTGTCGAGGTCGACCACGAGCGGGTTTGAGGTCGAGGAGTTCTCTACAAGGTTGTTGCGCTCCAGCAGGTGCTTGTTGTAGTCCTGAATCTGGCTCTCGATATTGAAGTTCTCAAGGCCGGCGTTAGCGGGAAGAACGTTGAAGGAGTTGGCCGAGTTGGTAAGGTAGGAGCGGATATAGTTGGCCATCGAGAGGCGGTTGTTGAGGCCGGCCACCTCATCGGATGCCTGAGCGGCGCGGTTGAAATAGAGCTGCGAGGCCTGTTCGATGTCGGGCACCATGTGGGCCGACTTATACGAGGAAATGTCGGAATCCACGTTGCCGAGCTCGCTCTCGATTACGGCCAGACGGTCCTTGATGAATTCGGAGGTGGAAACGGCAATCTGGTTCTTGTCGCGGATCCAGTTTTCATTGTATACGTCGATAAGCGTCTGGAGGAGATCCTCGGCGCGCTCAGTGCTTACGTCGTTGTGCGATAGCGAGATTACCGAGCTGTAGTCGGTTTCTGTCTCAGCCTTTATCGAGCCCGCATAGGCCAGGGCGGCCGAATGCAGCGGTGTGCGTTTAACCTTTATCTCCAGGGGGCTCTCCACACGGCCGCTGGTATAGCGCGGATTGGGGAGCACGGCTATCTTGCCGATGGGCGACGAGATAGTATCCACCTGCGCATAGGTTGTCTTCACCTGTTTGCCGGGGAATTCAGAAGTACCCATGGTGAAGTCGGTGAGCTGCAACGAGCCGTCGGGACTGAGAGTGGCGGTGAAAGCCACGCTCTCGCGCTCGCCGAGTTCGGGGAATGCGAATGAAACCGGAAGATTGGAGCCATAGAGAGTGCGGTCGTGGAACATTCCGGGAGTGGAGTAGTTCACGTCGAGACCGAGGCGCTTGACTACCTCGTACATCACCGTGGGCGATGTGATGGCAACAATCTCATTGAGCACGTTGGTGTTGCTCTGGAGGAATCCCATGCCGGTGAACGACGAGCCGACGTCGCCGCCGGAGGTGCCGCTGATGCGGTCGTTCTTGATAAGGATTTTAGCGGTACGCTCGTAGACCGGAGGTGTCTTCAGCAGATGGTAAACGGCGAATCCGCAGCATAGTGCGAGCGAGATTACGAACCAGTACCACCGCGACACACACATATAGAGCAGATCCTTTGCGGTGAGGGTCTGCACGGCCTGCGCGTTTTGCGAAGATGCGTTAGCGTTGTCTTGCACGGTTGTTTGGTAGTTGTATGTTTGTATTTACGTTTTATTTCCAGATAAGCACGGCCACGGTGGTGAGCAGCGATGCGATGGAAATCCAGAAGCCGGGAGTGAGCGGTGTAGATCCGTTGGCGGTGGTCTGACGCTTACGCACGTCGTTGGGCGAAACCACTATGACGTCGTCCTGCTGGAGATAGAATACGGGCGACTCCATCACCGAGCGCGAGTCGGTGAGGTCCACGCGGTGGGCCATTTGCTTGCCGTTTTCCTGACGGAGCACGAGCACGTCGGTGCGCTTGCCCTGAATTGTAAGGTCGCCGGCGCCGGCCAGGGCGTCGAGCAACGTGAAGCGGTCGCGGTCGAAGTTCACGCGGCCGGGCTTGTTGACCTCGCCGAGCACGGATACTCCGTGGTTAAGGAAGTCCACAACCACTACGGGGTCTTTGACCAGATTGCGGCTGATAAGCTCTTTCTGGATATATTCGGCCACTTCAGCGCGGCGCATTCCCCCGATATGGAGAGTGCCGAGCACGGGGAACTGGATGTCGCCGTAGGCATCGACCACATACGAGGCTACCTCGTTGCTCGACGAGCCGGAGGAGGCAGTCACACCTGGCTGTCCGACACGCTGAGCCACCATGGGAAGATTGAAGAGAGATGCCAGAGCCGGGTCCTTCGATACGACCACAATCGAGACTCGGTCGTCGGGACGTACGGTAATATCATTGGTTACGGGAATGTCGCGCGACTCGCCGGTCTGGATGTCGTTGAAATATGTCACGTCTTTGGGCGTGTGGCATGAAAAAGCTACCAGGGCCAGCGAGGCGATGAGGCCCGCGCGAAGCGTTTTGGCTATCTTGTTACGAAGCATAACGTTGAGTGTGTGGTATATGTGTTATATAATTTTTATTGAATCATTTTCGGGTATGAGGCAGCACGGGCGCCGGCAGATGGATTCAGTCGTAGCCTCCCGAGATGCCCAGACGCGCCTGGCGACGCCTGATGGCCCTGGTAAGCGCCCAGTTGAACGTCACCCAGAGCACGAGGTCGCAAACGAGCACCATAAAGACGCCCATTATATGCGAAAGCATTATGTTGACCAGAATGAGCAGCGACGCCAGCAGCAGAATCGTAATCATTGCCGGACGCTGGGGAATTCCAAGGGCAAGGAGCTTATGGTGGATATGGACGCGGTCGGGAAGGAAAGGGCTGTGGCCTCGCAGAATGCGGTGGGCGAACACTCGGAGTACGTCGAGACATGGAATGGCAATCGGCGAGAAGGCAAGCACCATTATATTGGTGGAGTAGACCGAATCGAACGGTACACGGGTCATAGCCATCGACATGAAAGCGAGCAGCAGTCCGATGGTAAGCGCCCCGGTATCGCCCATGAAGATTTTTTTCTGCTTGAGGGGATTGCCGAACACATTGTAGTAGAAAAACGGCATTAGCGTGCCCAGCCCTGCAAGCGCCAGCAGACTCAGCTGCGGGCTCCCAAGCATATAGAAGGCAATCGCATAGAATACCATGGCTATTCCGCCCAGACCCGAGGCAAGCCCGTCGATGCCGTCGATAAGGTTCAAGGCATTGATGATGTAGACCACCAGGATTATCGACATCAGATAGGATACAACCACATTGATTTCTTCAAATCCGAGCATCCCGTGGAGCGACACCAGCCTGATGCCGGCAGCCGCGAGAAAAACGGCGGCGAGAATCTGGCCGATAAATTTGGCGCGGTACTTCACTCCGATGAGGTCGTCGGCCATTCCAATCAGATACATCATCATAAGCGCGCAGAGCCCGAAACAGAGCACGAGAAAATCAGCCTGGGTTGAAAAAACACTGCTGAACAGCGACTCCACTCCAGGGTTGAAAAGCCGCTTCATACCCCCTACAAAACAAAGCGAGAAGATTATGGCAGGCATGAACGCTATGCCGCCCAGACGCGGAACGGCTCCTTTGTGAATCTTCCGTTCGTCGGGCACATCGAAGAGCTTTTTTCTGAATGCAATGAGCAAAATCTGAGGAATAATGATGCCCGTGAGGAGCAGACTCACCACAAAGACCGATATTCCATCTATAATCCAATCCATGAAAATTCTCTGACGTATACTTAAATCGCGGCTCAGTATATACACACAAAGGCTATGCCGCAAAACTTCGCAAAGTTAGCCATTTTTTCCAAAATAATGTATATAATACCCGCTAAAATGAAGCCCCGAACCGTTAAAGGCCGCCTTACCCTCCTTTAAGCCACGTTACCGCCGAATTTCCCCCGAAAATTTCACAATTTCAGACGGCGGAACATTTTAGGGCGAGGCCCGTGCGCTCCGACAGTCCGAAAAGGAGATTCATGCAATGCACGGCCGTGCCGGCGGCTCCCTTGAGAAGATTGTCGGCCACAGCCGTGACCCGCAGACGCGGAGATGCGCTCATGGTCGAAGTCGGATCGTCGGTCGAGGGATATTCGAGATAAATCAGACATTTGTTGGTATTGGCCACATCGGCTATTACCGGACGGATATCAACGGGATAGGTGAAATTATGGTCGTCGTAGGCCTCGGCGAACAGACGCTTCAGCTCGGGAAGGCCAAGGGAACATGGCACGTCGACAACCGCATGCATTCCACGCGACATAGAGGCATCGCGGCTTAGCGATATGCTTACAGGCGCGTCGAACCCCTGCTGAATCTGCCGCAGGCACGCTGCCGTCTCGACCGAGGCAGCCTCAGTATCGGGGCGGAACTCCTGCGGTGCCACCGGATCGAGGCGGGTGGAGGCCACATAGCCAGCATTGGCACCGAGCTCGCTGCCGTAGGGCGACGCCACTCGCACCGGAGTTTCAACGGCGGCCATTGTAAGGGCCACATCGACCGGCATCTGCCCCAGCAGGGAATTTTTCGCAAGCGGAAACAACGCGAGTTCCACCGCCGTCGCAGCGGCCGACGGGATAGAAGCCCTCATGGCACCGCGCACCATCGCCTTGCGGTTGAATTCCGGGAATCCGTAGACCATCGCCATGCCGCCCGAACGGAACGCTCCCGTAAGGTCGACAACCCGCACCTCGGCTACCGCACATGCCGCGTCGTTGTCGGCCATCCATTTGCGGGCCATCCACGGCTCTCCGCAGAGAAACACCATATTGTGGCCGTCGAGGTCCAGACGCGATGAAATCTCAAGGTCGGTATCGCCCACAAGGCCGCGATGAACCGCATCCACGCGGTTCCCGGCCTCGGATTCAGAGGCCACCGTAAGGATTTCCACGTCGGGATGGTTAATCAATATTCTTATAAGCTCGCCGGCTGTGGAGCTTTCACCGCCGAGTATTCCAACTCTTATCATATCGCTAAAGTAATTGTGGGAAAGCCAAAGGCCATTGCAGAATAGCAATCCTCAACAATGTAGGGATAGCGCTTTGCGATGTATCAGTTGTCAGCCAACTGCACATACGTGCCATAGGCACGTCCCTACATTATCTGCGGATGTATTTGCGACACCTCCGGAGACTTCATCAGATTGCAAAAATAAGCATTATTCCGCTAATTGCAAACCAAGCGCCATGGAAACAGATAAAAACAAGCAAGGCTGTCATCCCGACAGCCTTGCTTGTCTTTATCTTTAACCTTAAATCTAATACCATGAAAAAACACAGTGCAAATATAGTAATTATACCTTCTAAACACGGGGCACGCCGGTTTGTTCGGACAATGCCTGAGTTTAACGTTGTTTAACACTCGTAACAACTGCTATCCATAAAATTTGTAGTAATTTTATCACACAATAAAGCGCCTCCCCCGAAACACAGCCCCGAGCCTGCCACGTCCAGGCCGACAACAGCGAAATTACCGCCGACAGCGGTCCTTCCTCAACGCCGAGGCGGACGCTACGGAGGCTCTGACAAACGAAACCAATCCCACACATATGAGAATAAGAATTCTTGTAATAGACGACGAAGAATCGTACTGCGAAGTGCTGAAACGCTCGCTCGAACGCGAGGCCTACGATGTGGACACCGCCGACAGCGCGGAAACCGCTCTGGGCTACGACCTGTCGCTCTACCAGCTTATAATCGTCGACATCATGATGGAGCGCATCAGCGGCTTTGACTTCGCTAAACGCGTCCGCAGCAACCCTGCCACCGAAAAAATACCCATTATATTCTGCTCCGCCCTCAACGGCGAGGACGAGACTGTGATGGGCCTGAACATCGGCGCCGACGACTATATCACCAAGCCTTTCGTAATCGGCGAGGTCATAGCCCGCGTACGAGCCGTATTGCGGCGTACCCAGGCATCGGAACATGTAGTCTACAACATGCCGAAAGCCCACTACGAGCCCGACATAACATTCAAGACCATGCGTCTGAACCGCAACGAGAAGACCTGCTACATCAATGGCCAGGAAATTCCGCTGACGCGCAAGGAATTCGACCTGCTGCTGTTTTTCCTGGTGAACCGCGAACGCATCCATTCGCGCGAGGAGATTATGAGCCAGGTATGGGACAACGTCGAGGTGACCACACGCACCGTCGACACCAACCTCGCGCGCCTACGCCAGAAAATCAAACCTTACGGAGCCAACATCGCGACCCGCACAGGCTTCGGCTACGGCTTCCGCTCCGACGTCGACTCAGATAAAAGGTTGCGATATGGCGAAGAATCATAAATTCCGCTATCAGTTCCGGCTGTTCATAACCGCCGTGCTCTGCATATGGGCCGTAATTCTTTCGTTCGCGTGGTTCGTATACCATCAGGAAAAGAAACTGCGCGCCGAAAGCATCATCGAACGCATCGACCTGGCCAACGGTTATGTGGTCGACGTCCATGGGGCCAACGGCGACGTCCAGTCGGCCCTTAACTTCATCCACCGCTATCTGTCCGATACTTATCTCAACGACATGAGTATCCAGATATTCGACACCCGCACCCAGCAGCTTCTTTACTCCACCGGCGACCTCCGCGAGGGGATTCCGTCAGACATTTCTGAAGACGACCGCGTGGTGTTGGGCGACAGCTCGCGGGTAATCCGCGTGCTCAACACATCGGTGGGCGACAACGGGCGGAAAATGTTTTTCTTCTCAAGCCGACTGTCGCCCGACGGACGCATAAACATCCGCACCTACGTTCCACCCTCGCGCGCCATCACCGAGGAGCTTACCATCGGGCCGATGTTCTGGGTGATTCTCATCGGCATCGGACTGCTGGGTTCCGTGCTTGCCTTCATCACTACCTCCCATCAGGCCAAGAACGTCAGCCTGCTTCACGATTTTGCAAAGCGCGCTGCCTCCGACCGCGATTTCATTCCCATGGGTGATTTCCCCTCCGATGAAATAGGAGAGATTTCGCGTCAGATCGTGGCCATCTACAATTCGCGCATGCAAGCCAACATGCGCCGCGAGCACGAGCACGAAATCGCCCTCAAGGTGACGGAGGATAAGAACAAAATGAAGCGCGTGCTTACCGACAACATCTCCCACGAGCTCAAGACTCCCATCGGAATCATACGCGCCTACGTGGAGATGATGCTCACGGAAGAAGATATGCCCGCAGCCGACCGCAAAGGCTTTCTGGAAAAAACCCAGGCCAACGTGGAGCGGCTCGTAGCCATGCTCAACGACCTTTCCACAATGACGCGTCTTGAGGAATCCGGAGGCAATATTTCTATCAAGGAGGTGGATTTCAGCCTCCTCGTCTACTCCATAGCCGACGAGATGGAGCAATCCGGAATACTCAACGGATTCCACCTTAAATTCAACCTGCCGCCCGACATCATGGTGCTCGGCAACGAGGGTCTGCTTACATCCGTGCTGCAGAATCTTGCAAAGAACTCAATAGCCTACTCACAGGGCACTGAAATAGGGATTTCACTGCTGGGTAAGACCGAAGGCTACTACACTTTCTCCTTCTACGACAACGGCGTGGGCGTGGGGAAAGAACACATCCCCCATCTGTTCGACCGTTTCTACCGCGTGGATACAGGACGCTCGCGCAAAGCCGGCGGAACGGGACTCGGACTGTCTATCGTGAAGAGCAGCATCAACAACATGGGCGGAAGCGTAAGCGTACGCAACCGTCGCGGAGGCGGTCTCGAGTTCATCTTTACCCTCTGCCGCCCCAAATAATCCGTGACCAGACAGCTGATTTCCAGTTAATTGCCCTAACAATGCAGGGACATGCCTTTGGCATGTATAATATGCTGACCGACAACCAGTACATCGCTTTGCGATGTACCCGCATTGTTGGTAGAACCATATCGAAACGCTTTTCCAATTATTAAGCCACAAACTATAAAAGGCGATGCTCCTTGCGGGGCATCGCCTTTTTAGGTCTACCTTGGGAGGGGTTATTTTTCGTACTTCTTGAGAATCACGGTGGCGTTGTGGCCGCCGAAGCCGAAGGAGTTGCTCAGAGCGGCACGCACGGGGCGTTTCTCGGCTTTGTTGAAAGTGAAGTTGAGGGTATAGTCGATTTCCTCGTCCTCGTCGCCCTCCTCGTGGTTGATGGTGGGGGGAACGATGTCGTCGACGAGCGCCATGGTGCAGAACATTGCCTCGAGGGCGCCGGTGGCACCGAGCAGATGGCCCGTCATCGATTTGGTCGAGCTGATGTTCAGCTTATGGGCTGCATCGCCGAACACTTCCACGATGGCCTTGATTTCGGAGATGTCGCCAACGGAAGTCGAAGTGCCGTGTACGTTGATGTAGTCGATATCCTCGGGCTTCATTCCGGCATCGTCGAGGGCGTTCTGCATCGAGAGGATGGCGCCCAGACCTTCGGGATGGGTGGCGGTGAGGTGGTAGGCGTCGGCGCTCATGCCGCCGCCGGCAACCTCAGCGTAGATTTTTGCACCGCGGGCGAGAGCGTGCTCGAGTTCCTCAAGAATGAGAACAACGGAACCTTCTCCCATCACGAAGCCGTCGCGGCTCTTGCTGAAGGGGCGGGAAGCCGTAGCAGGCGAGTCGTTGCGGGTGGAGAGGGCGTGCATGGAATTGAAGCCGCCTACTCCTGCAGGGAAGATGGCTGCCTCGGCGCCGCCGGTCACCATAGCGTCGGCTTTGCCCAGACGGATAAGGTTGAACGCGTCGATGATGGCGTTGTTCGACGAAGCGCAGGCGGAAACCACACCATAGTTGGGGCCATGATAACCATAGTCCATCGAGATGTGTCCCGAAGCGATGTCGGCAATCATCTTGGGGATGAAGAAGGGGTTGTATTTGGGGCCGTTGGCGGCGTTGATGGCATAATAGCCGGACTCCTCTTCGAAAGTGTGAAGACCGCCGATGCCTGCGGCGACGATTACACCGACGCGGTTGCGGTTGAGGTCCTCTTCTTTCTCAAGACCGGAATCAGCGATGGCCTGACGCGCAGCCACCATGGCATATTGGGCATAAAGGTCGAGCTGACGCAGCTTTTTGCGGTCGAAATGCTCGTTGCCGTCGAAACCCTTGACCTCGCAGGCGAACTGGGTTTTGAACAGCGATGCGTCGAAATGGGTGATAGGGCCGGCACCGCTTACGCCATTGATGGCGTTTTTCCAGGTGGTCTCCACATCGTTGCCGAGCGGAGTGATGGCGCCGAGGCCTGTGATTACTACTCTTTTAAGTTCCATATTAACCAAAAAATAGCGGCTGTGCAGATTGCTCTGCGGTTGGGGAAAGGGAGGGCGGCGCAGCCTGTGGAAGCGCACCCTTATTTTCCGAAAATAGCCCCGGAAGCAATGCACCGGGGCCTATTCGGGGTGATCGGTTTCGATGTGCGGAATCCGATTATTTCGAAGCTTCTTCGATGTAAGCGATAGCGTCGCCAACAGTAGCGATTCCTTCAGCCTTGTCGTCGGGAATTGTGATGCCGAATTCCTTTTCGAACTCCATGATGAGCTCAACGGTGTCGAGGCTGTCAGCACCAAGGTCGGTGGTGAATGCGGCGGCGGGAGTTACTTGAGCCTCATCTACGCCCAGTTTGTCAACGATGATTGCTTTTACACGAGATGCGATGTCAGACATGATAATAAGTTTTATTGTTATGAATATTCGTGTTAGGGAGTGGATTGCAGACACATAAAAAGGTGCTTTCCCACAATTCACGGCGCAAAGTTACTAAAAAATTTCAAATAATTGGCACATATTACCGAATTTTTTCCATAATTGGCCTCACAACGCTGTGTAGGGGCGATTTTTAGGCACTTCTTTATGTTATAAAACATATCAGCCACGATTCGTGAGGCAATCGGTTCAGACGGGATACGGGTATCGGACGTCGTGGAGGAAAAGCGGCCCTGGGGGCATGGAGGTGCCTGCAGCGCAGCGGTCGCGCGCGGCGATGATGCCGGCGAATCCTTCGGGCGAAAGTTTTCCCCGGCCCACATCGACGAGCGTACCGACCACGGCGCGCACCATATTACGCAGGAAGCGGTCGGCTGAAATTTCGAACACCCACTGGTCGACCGTGGGGTCGTACATATTTGCCACGGGCATCCAGAGGGCGCGGCCGACGTGGCATATGTTGGTTTTCGCGTCGGTATGCAGCTTGGCAAACGAGGTAAAGTCCTCCACCTCGAGCAGCTGCGACGCCGCGACGTTCATGCGGTCGAAATCGAGCGCGGGGGGAGCCGCCCACGACAATCCGGAGGCGAAGGGAGTGCGCCCGCGGTGGACGTAGTAATGATATGTGCGCTCCACGGCGTCGAACCGCGCGTGGGCGTCGGGATGTACGGGATGAATCCAGCGTATTGCTATGTCCGGCCCGAGAATCGAGTTGAGGGCGCGCACAAGGCGCGTATCGTCGTCGACACGGAGTGGAAGGTCGGCATGGGCCATCATCATCGAGGCGTTGACGCCTGCATCTGTGCGCCCGGCCCCAACCACGGCCACAGGCGTGCGGAGCACAGTGGAAAGAGCCTCCTCCATGCGCTGCTGCACGCTTATATCACCCGGCTGAATCTGCCAGCCGTGGAACCGCGCGCCGAGATACGACAGGTTGATGAAATGTCGGGTGGGTGTTTCCACGGCAAAGTCTGTATGCTTTTGAGAATCAGAAATCTTTCGGTCAGTCTTTTTCCAGATACGTATAGCCGTAGAGGCCCGAGCGGTAGTTGCTCAGAAACTCGCGGCCCTCCTCGGGGGTTATCCTGCCATCCTTCATAGCCTTGGTGACCCACGTCTCGACGTTGCGAACGAGTTTTTTCGGATTGTACTGGACGTAGTCGAGCACTTCGGCCACGGTCTCTCCGTCAATCACCTGGTCGATTTCATAATGGTCCTTGTAGCAGGAGATATGAACTGCGTTGGTATCGCCGAAGAGGTTGTGCATGTCGCCGAGAATCTCCTGATATGCGCCCACCAGGAAAAAGCCGATATAATAAGGTTCGCCGGCCCGCAGCGGATGAACGGGGAGCGCCGACGAGGTGCCCTGCGGCGAGATGAAGGTGGTGATTTTGCCGTCGGAGTCGCAGGTCATATCCTGAAGGGTGGCCATGCGGGTGGGTTTCTCGTCGAGGCGCGAAATCGGCGTCACGGGAAACACCTGATCGATCGCCCATGCATCGGGGAGCGACTGGAAGAGCGAGAAGTTGCAGAAATACTTGTCGGGGAGCATCTTGGAAACCTTGCGGAGCTCCTCGGGCGGATGCTTCATCTGCGAGGCGAGCGCGCCGACCTCGCGGGCGATTTCCCAAAAGAGTTTTTCGGCGAGGGCGCGTGTGCGCAGATCGATGATACCGAGCGAATACATGTCGAGCACCTCCTCGCGAATCTGCATGGCATCGTGCCAGCTCTCGAACATTCGCTGCTGGTCGAGCTTGTCCCAGATTTCGTAAAGTTCCTTCACGAGCTCGTGTTCGTCGCCCTTAAGCTCCTCATTGTCCTTCCAGCGCGGAAGCGAGGTGGTCTCGAGCACTTCGGTGACGAGCACGGAGTGATGCGCCGAAAGCGAACGACCGCTCTCGGTAATTATGTCGGGCTGAGGAAGGCCATTTTTCTCACAAACGTCGACGATGGAAAAAATGGCGTCGTTGGCATACTCCTGGATGGAGTAGTTCATCGAGCTTTCGGAGGCCGAGGAGCGCGTACCGTCGTAGTCCACTCCGAGGCCGCCGCCTATGTCCACGTAGTCGATGTTAAAACCGAGTTTGCTTAGCTGCACGTAGAACTGCATGGCCTCGCGCAGAGCGTTCTTGATACGGCGTATCTTGGTAATCTGGCTGCCGATATGGAAATGAATCAGCTTCAGCCAGTCGGAGATGCCGCGCTGCTGCAGGAAATCGATAGCCTCAAGCAGTTCGGAAGAGTTGAGGCCGAATTTCGAGGTGTCGCCTCCGCTCTCCTCCCATTTGCCGGAACCGGAGTTGGCAAGCTTGATGCGGATACCTATGGAAGGTGTGATTTTCAGGCGACGGGCCACATCGTAGATAATATTGAGCTCGTTAATCTTCTCGACCACAAGGATTATGCGTCGTCCCATCTTGCTGGCCAGCAGGGCAAGCTCCACATAGTTCTCGTCCTTATATCCGTTGCAGATTATAAGGGCGTTTTCGTTGATATTGGTGGCGAGCACGGCGTGGAGCTCGGGCTTGGAGCCGGCTTCCAGACCGATGTTGAATTTCTTGCCGTGGCTTACTATCTCCTCGACTACCGGACGAATCTGGTTCACCTTGATTGGATAGACAAGGAAACTTTTGCCATTGTAGCCATACTGCTCGGCTGCCGCGCGGAAACAATTGGAGATTTTCTCCACGCGGTTGTCGAGGATGTCGGGGAAACGGAGGAGCACCGGAGGTGTGATATCCTTCACCTGGAGCTCGTCGAGCACCTCGCGGAGATCAACCGGAGCCAGACCGGGACGCGGAGTCACGCAGATGTTACCTTTTTCATTGACGGAGAAATACTGCCGGCCCCACCCGTTGATGTTGTAGAGCTCGACACTGTCCTCCACTCGCCATTTTCTCATTCGTAAAGACTATAATAAATGGTAACGACATACATGCTGGCTAACCCAAAGTAGGGATGCACCCTGGTTCATCCGATTATCAGGGAGGTAAGCCATTAAGATGGACGGATGCACCAGGGTGCATCCCTACAAGTTAACGGCCAATCACTTAGGTAAAATTAAGCGCCAACAAGCATATCATAACTAAATAAATTGACCGACGCTCTGCAAGCGCGGAGAGCCGACGGCTTGCAAATTTAACAATTTCCGACGACATTTGGCAGAGAAACAGCTAACTTTGCATATCCTTTGCAAATGAAGTCGTTTAAATGACTTCAATATAAAAACATTTCAGCAGCATGAAACGACCGATATATATCCTGGTTGCGGCTCTGGCCCTGCTTACCGGCGGGTGCCGCAACGCACCGCAATGGAAGGTAGCCGAGGGGGCTGTATGGCATACTACCTATCGCATTGTATACGATGCCCCCGAAGCACTCGACGACTCGATTCAGGCCGTGCTGCGGCAGGTGGAGATGTCGCTGTCGCCGTTCGCCCGCGATTCGAGGATTTCGCGCATCAACCGCGGGGAGACCGACAGTGTCGACGCCGACATAGCGGCGGTATTCGCCGTAGCGCAACAGGTGAACCGGCTGAGCCACGGGCGTTTCGACCCGACGGTGGCTCCGCTGGTCGAACTCTGGGGCTTCGGCACCGACATGCGGAGCCGCGCCCTGGCCGAGAGCGACACGGCCTTCGCAGTGACCGACGGGCAGATAGCGCAGGCTCTCATGGCCGTGGGCATCGACAGCTGCGCCATAGCCGACGGGCGCATGCGCCGCAAATCCGATGGCACCACCTTCAATTTCAGCGCCGTGACAAAAGGCTACGGCTGCGACCGCATTGCTGCGATGCTCGCCCGCAACGGCTCGGAAAATCATATGGTGGAGATTGGTGGAGAGATAGCCCTGGGTGGCCACAACCCGCAGGGAGAGCCGTGGCGCATACAGATTGACGCTCCGGTGGAATCGGAAGCGCCGGTTCATCAGAGGCTCAGCACCATAGCGCTCGAAGGCCCCGCAGGAATCGCCACCTCGGGCAACTACCGCAACTTCCATACGTCGGCGCGCTACGGCCGCTTCGGCCACACAATCGACCCGCAGACGGGGCGCCCGGTGAGAACCGACGTTGTGAGCGCTACCGTCGTGGCACCGACAACAGCGCAAGCCGACGCGTGGGCGACGGCCTGCATGGCTTCGGAAGCAGATTCGGCGATAGCCCGTATGAAGGGCGTCGAGGGTCTGCGTTATCTGCTTGTAGTGGCGAAAGGCGATTCGCTCACCACAGTCTCAACACTTTAAAACGGTCTGGAAATCAGTCCTTGGGGTCGCCGTAGCGGAAAGCGAGGTCGTCGGGCGATTCATAGTCCTCGTCGTCGGGGTCGCCGGCCCATGAATCGTCCTCGTCGTCAGGAGCCCACGAGGGGTCGAATCCCTCGTCGAACACCTCTTGGTCCTCGCCGTCGACGTGCTCGTTCTCGAAAATCCACTCGTCCTCCTCGCGCAGACGGTGATGTCCGTCGAGCGGGCGGTGGGTGATGGGCATCTCCTCGATGCGGTTGGCGTCGTCGGTGATGGCTTTCCAAAGTGCATCCTTGAGTTCGGTTATCCCCTCGCCGGTAACGGCCGAGATAAACACCACGGGGAGGTCGGTGGGAAGTGTCGGACGAATCTCCTCTTTCAGCTCCTCGTCGAGCATGTCGCTTTTCGACACAGCCAGTACGCGCTGCTTGTCCATCAGCTGGGGGTTGAACTTGCGCAATTCGTCGAGCAGAATCTCATACTGCTGCTTGATGTCGTCGGCATCTGCCGGCACCATGAAGAGCAGCACCGCGTTGCGCTCGATATGGCGCAGGAAGCGCAGACCGAGGCCGCGGCCCTCGCTCGCGCCTTCGATGATGCCGGGAATGTCGGCCATTACAAACGAGCGGTTGCCGCGATAGTCCACGATGCCCAGTTGCGGCTCCATGGTCGTAAACGGATAATCGGCGATTTTCGGGCGCGCTGCGCTCACGGCCGAAAGCAGCGTGGATTTGCCGGCATTGGGGAAACCGACCAGACCCACATCGGCCAGCAGCTTAAGCTCCAGAATCACGGCCTTCTCGATGGCCGGCTCGCCGGGCTGGGCGTAGCGGGGAGTCCGGTTGGTAGCGGATTTAAAGTTCCAGTTGCCCAGGCCGCCGCGGCCGCCGCGCAGGAGCTTGATTTCCTGACCGTCGTCGGTCACCTCACAGAGGTATTCGCCGGTCTCAGCGTCGAACACCACCGTGCCGCAGGGCACTTCAATTATCTTGTCTTCGCCGTCCTTGCCGAAGGAGCGTCCGGCGCCTCCGCTCTGGCCGTTGGTGGCAAACACGTGGCGCGAATATTTAAGCGGGAGAAGCGTCCACATGTTCTTGTTGCCGCGCAGAATCACGTGGCCTCCGCGGCCGCCGTCGCCCCCGTCCGGGCCACCTTTGGGAACATATTTGGCGCGATGAAAATGCATAGAGCCGGCGCCTCCCTTACCCGAGCGGCAAAGTATCTTTACATAGTCGATAAAATTTGAATCTGCCATAGTTGAGTAGTTTTTAGCTTTAAAACGCCTGTCAGCCCATATTTGTTAGCTGACGGTGATGGCGCATCAGTTCGTTGGCATGGGCGTATTCCTGAGGTGAACCGATGTCAATCCAGGTGCCTGAAATCGGGTAATATCCCACGCGCCGGCCGTCGGCAATGGCCTTTAGGAGAAAGTCGGGCGCGTCGGTGCGCCTGGCGGCAGGGAGAGTGTGGAGCAGACGGTTTGAGAAGATATAGATACCGGCGTTGGCGAAATGGGTTGTGGTCGGTTTTTCAGCGATGTCGGTCACGAGGTCGCCCTCGGTTCGGAGTATGGCGTAGGGCACCGACGAGGTATACGGAATGGCGGCTATCGTTGCGTCGGCGCGGGTCTCGACGTGGCGGAGATACATCTCCTCAAGGTCGATGGTGGTGAGCAGGTCGGAATTCATCACCAGCGTACACCCCTCCTCAGGGAGCGGGGCGAGCGTACAGGCGCCGAGCGTGCCCATCGGTGATTCCTCCTCGATACAGCGGGCGGAAATGCCGTGGTGCGTCGCGGAGAAATACTCGCGCATGCGGTCGGCCATGTATCGCACCATGATATATACATCGGAGATACCGCAGCGGGCCAGATTCTCGATGTTGTAGTCGATGATGGGGCGGCCGCCCACCTCGAGCAGCGGTTTGGGGGTGGTGAGCGTCAGCGGACGCAGGCGTTCACCCAGGCCTCCGGCCATCAGTACGGCCGAAAGCGGGAGGATGGTGCGTGTGGCGGTGAGGTCGACGGCGTCGGCAAGTTTCCCGGAAGAATCGACGACCGGGAGGAGGCGCAGGCCGAGCGCGCGCGCACGGCGCATTACCGACATACGCACCTCAGCGGAGGCATCGGCGGAGAGTACCGTGCAGTCGCGGTGGGCGAGGTCGCCTACCCGGTCTGAAACGGCCACTCCGCGGAGCAGGCCGCGGCGGATGTCGCCGTCGGTCACGGTACCGGTCAATCGACCGTCGGCGTCGATCACGAGGAGCGTCATCAGCCTGCCTGGCATCCCGTTGAGCTGCCGGAGGGCGTCGAGCACCGAGGCGTCGGAGCGTATGATGTATTCTTTCGTTTTCATCTTTTGGTTCTTTTATTTCACGGCCGGAGGGAGCGAGACAATCCCTGCGGCGAGCAGCGCCTCGGCAATGGTCCAGTCGAGCGGTGTATCGAGGTCGACGGAGCGCTCGGCCGGCATCTCGTAGGGGAGTCTGACGGGAAAATCGCCCATTGGCATGGCGCGTAGCGATTCGGGATTTATGGCATAGACGGCACCATTGAACTCCCAGGCCTGAGGGGCGTCCTGGCGGCGCGTAAGGTGTCCGTCGCCTTTCGATACATGGAGCGAGCCGTCGGCGCCGGTCTCGAAGCAGTTATAGTAAGGATTGGCCGAAGCGGCCTTTACCGAAACGGCCATATCGGGCTTGCGCGTCTCGTAGAGCGCGAGCACACCTTCCACGTCGGCTGCGGTGCGGAAGGGCGAAGTTGGCTGGAGCAGCAGGATGCAGTCGAAGTCAATGCCCTGACTGCGTGCCCAGTCGGCTGCGTGGAGCATCACCTCGCGCGAGCCGGCCCGGTCGGTAGCCAGTTCGGCGGGACGCAGATATGCAGTCGGCGCTCCGGCTTCGGCAGCCACGGCGGTTATCTCGGGCGAGTCGGTGGAAACGAGCACGTTGCTGCGGTCGAGCCCCATCCGCCGGCTCACATCGAGGGCCACGGCTATGGAGTGGGCGATGAGCGGACGTCCGCCCAGGGGTTTTATGTTCTTATACGGAATCCCCTTGCTCCCGCCGCGGGCCGGGATTATGAAGAGAGGTTTCATATGTTGTCGGTGTTGATGTCGTGGAATCGTTTGGTACGCAGGGCCTTGGGGTCGATGCTGAGAATCGCGTCGACCATGGCGCGGAGCGTGTCGGGACCTCCGTAGGGGTTCCTGACCGCGGCGGCCTCCTCGCGGAATTCCGGCGATAGCGCGCGGGCTATGGCCGAGGCGATGGAGGAGGTATCTGTGGCGCAGTGGATTACGGAGGGAGCGCATAGGCGCCCGCGCTGACGTATGCCGATGTCGACCGTCGGAATCCCCATCGAGGGCACTTCAACTATACCACTCGATGAGTTGCCGATCACGGCGCCGACATAGTGGAGCGCCGAGAGATAGCGCTTCCAGCCGAGCGACGCCACGGCCACTGCCCTCCCCTTCCGTGCGGCCACATAGCTATCGATGAGGCGGATGATTGACTCCCCCTCGGGGTCGTTGTTGGGATATGTGAATATCAGCGTCGACTCCGGAAAGCTGTCGAGGGCCTCCAGCATATTGGAACAGGTGACGGAGGCCGGAGTATCGTCCATCGTGGCCGGATGGAGCGTCACAAGAAGCGTGCGCCGGTCGATGGCTATGCCGAGGTCGGCCTCCAGCTCCTCGCGCGGTATGGGAGTCTCGTGGGTGAGGTTGTAGACGCCTATAGCTCCTGTATTTACTACCATAGCCGGGGCCTCCCCCATCTGGACCACGCGGCGACGGTAAGGCTCGGTGGCCGTAAGATGGAGCGACGAGAGCTTGGTGATGGCGTGGCGAATGCTGTCGTCGAACGCCCCTTCGGAGATTTCGCCGCCGGCGATGTGGATAATAGGTATGCGCATCACCGTTGCCGCCTGCGCCACGGCGAGCATCTCGTAGCGGTCGCCGAGAATCACGAGCATATCGGGTCTGATAGCCTCGAAAGCGTCGGCCATGCCGGCCATGCACTCGGCTGCGGCGCGCACCGTATCGGCCGCCGAAGCACCCTCGGCCGACGGCATCGCCACACGTGCCGCCACCTCGAAGCCGTCGGCCTCGATTTCGCCTACGGTCATTCCGAAGCGCGGATTCAGGTGCATATTTGTAGCCACGACGCGCACCTCCACCCCCTCGCGGAGGCTGAGAGCGCGGGCAATCGGCCGGAGCAGCCCCCAGTCGGCCCTTGTACTTGTGGCGATAGCAATAACAGGCATCGGCAAAATGCTTAAATTCGTTTCAACCCACAAATTTAGCCAAATAAATCCGATTTCCACCCATCCTATGGTTTCTTACTGCAATTCACCATTATGAAAACACGACGCCCCGCTACGGCAGCATGGATCCTGAACATGCTTCCATAGCGGGGCGAGGGCGGCAGCTGCGGAGGCCGGGAGGGCCGTGGTTGTGTACAACCCCATGTGAAGGCCCGAAGGGCCGAGCGTGGGGTTATGTGGGCGCACACAACAAGGGAGGCTCGGAGAGCCGATGTTGTGGTAGCTACACACGGAAACACAAGGAGCTATTCCGGATGGGTTGCGCCATTGACCGATAGGAACCTGGCAACAGCCCCGGTCGGTCAATAGGGAGGATGGAAGAATGTCAATGTACGCTTGCCATGCGGTTTAGCTTTGGGCTGCGGGGCATGACTTGCCGCTATATACATCGCTCATGGTCGACACCTCTGTGTACGGTAAAGATGAACGATGTGAATTCAGGATCTATGGGGAGCAGGATCGAACCGACCAGACGGCGGATTAGGGTGTCAATGTCGGTATGAAGATGGGGGTGCTCATACTCGTGGATAGCACGGCGCATTTCGGCAAGGGAATAGAGGCAGTGCTTCCGAAGCTCCGGGCTACGGATGCGGCGGTAGACTGCCCCGACGACCGGGTCGGGAGGATGAAAATAGGGATTGCGGGGACGGCGGGACATATTGGCGAGGAATAACAGTTCTGGCGATTTTCGCGGCTCGGGCTGAAGCCCGAAGCACAAACAAATTGGAGGGAGGAAATGGCTGCGATGCAAAGATACAACCGAGGTTGGGCAAAATTCTTTCATACCTCATTTAAATAAAGCTAAATGTATGTAGAATTTTAACATCACGATGGAAATTTCCGGAGTATATATCCATGAGAAAAAGGTAAGAAAATAGGGGATGGTGGTGGGGAGGATTGCGGAATTTGTTGCTAACTTTGCAGTGGATTAAATGATAACAATATAAGCCGGCTACATGCTTGTAGGGATGCACCTCGGTGCATCCGGATATCAATGAGTCGGGCTTTCCAAAGTGACGGCGGTGTTGCAAAATCACAGCAATGTAGGGACGAAAACTGTTGTCCTTCAACACCCTCCTACTCTTTGAGGGCCATTCATTTACCACTTACATTTGAGCTACAATCAATCCGGATATTGTTACGACAGAATTGCCAATTAGATAATAATATAAGGAGATGACGACAATGGATAAGGATTATCTGTTTGCGCCCCGCGAGGCGGGGAAGGAGATGAAAGAGGTGGCCAACGGGGAATTCGGGGGCGAGCGCGCGCTGTTTGCCGTTGAAAACGTCCGGCTTAACGACTGCATTTTCCACGCCGGAGAGTCGGCGCTGAAGCGCACGGCCAATATCGAGGCAATCCGCTGCCGCTTCGAGGGGAAATACCCCTTCTGGCATACGGACGGGTTCACGGTGAAGGAGTGCGAGTTCACTCCGGGAGCACGCGCGGCCCTCTGGTATTCGCGCAATCTGAAAATGAGCGACACGCGGGTGGATGCTCCTAAAATGTTCCGCGAGATGGATGGCGTGGAGCTCACCGGCGTGACAATTCCCGACGCGCAGGAGACGCTCTGGAGCTGTCGCGGCGTGAAGCTGCGCGACGTGGAGGTAAAAAACGCCGACTACCTGCTGCAGCACAGTGCCGACATCGACATCGACCGCTACCACCAGCAGGGCAACTACTCATTCCAGTACTGTAAGAACGTGGTGATCCGCAACGCGGTAATCGACTCGAAGGATGCCTTCTGGGAGACGGACAACGTGACCATCTACGACTCTGAGCTGACGGGCGAATACCTGGGATGGCACTCGAAAAACCTGCGTCTGGTGCGCTGCAAAATCAACGGCACCCAGCCGCTCTGCTACTGCCGCAACCTTAAGGTGGAGGACTGCGAGTTCGGCCCGGAGTGCGACCTGGCTTTCGAGGACTCTGACGTTGAGGCAACCGTCAGCACCGCCATCGTAAGCGTAAAGAATCCGCGCTCCGGCTCAATCAAAGCTCTTGCCATCGGAGAGACCATCAAGGACGCCAATATCCTCGCTCCCGCCGACTGCAAGATAGAGACAAAGCTCTGAACTACACCAAGCCATGAGTACATTCGACGATATTGTAAACCGCCGCGGCAGCGGGTCGTACAAATGGGACTCCTCGGCAGACCCCGGCGTGATTCCGCTCTGGGTGGCCGATATGGATTTCCGCACGGCGACGCCGGTAATCGAGGCGCTGCGCCGCCGCGTGGACCACGGCATCTTCGGCTACACCCTCGTAGGTCCGGACTACTACGACGCCCTGACGGAATGGATGGCCTCGCGCCACAATTACCGCTTCGACGCCGCGAGGGTAATATATACCTCGGGGGTCGTTCCCGCCATCTCGGCGATTATCAAGGCATTGACAAAGCCCGGCGAGGGCGTGATCGTGCAGACTCCGGTCTACAACTGCTTCTTTTCGTCGATACGCAACAACGGATGCCGCATCGTGGAGAATCCCCTGCGGCGGATCGACCTCGACGACCACGAATTCACCTATGAGATGGATTTCGGGGGACTTGAAACCCTCGCAACCGACGAAAGCAACACCATGCTGCTGCTCTGCAACCCCCACAACCCCGCCGGACGCGCATGGCGCAACGACGAACTGGCCCGCATGGCCGAAATCTGCGCGCGCCACGGCATACGCGTGGTCAGCGACGAAATCCACTGCGAACTGACGATGCCGGGACTCGCGTACACCCCCTACGGCCCTGTGGACGAGCAGGTGAACGGCCATCCGACCGCCACCATATGCCTCTCCCCCTCCAAGGCCTTCAACACCGCCGGGCTGCAGATTGCCAATATCGTATGCCCCGACGCGGATACGCGTGCGGCCATCGACCGCGCCATCAATATCAACGAGGTGTGCGACGTGAATCCCTTCGGCGTGGAGGCACTGAAAGCCTCGTATACGCCCGAAGGAGCCGCATGGCTCGACCAGCTCCGCGGCTACATCGCCGAAAACTACGCGTTTACACGCGACTATCTGCGCGCCCGACTGCCGCAATGCCCCATGGGACGCCTGGAGGCCACCTACCTCCCCTGGGTCGACATCAAAGCCCTCGGCATCGACTCCGAAACGCTGGAGCAGAGGCTCGTGGACGAAGCGAAAGTGTGGGTGAACTGCGGCGATATGTATGGCGTAGGAGGCTACCTGCGAATCAACATAGCCTGCCCGCGCCATCTGCTCGCCGAAGGGTTGCGGCGCATGACCGACTGGATAAACCGAAACTGCCGAACATCCTAAATCACAAATGATTGAACTTATCAGGACCGGACAACCCCTGAGCTTCCGTCAGCGCCTTTGGCTGACGGTACAGCTCTCGTGGCCGGCCATCATGGCCCAGCTGTCGAGCATCCTGATGCAATATATCGACGCGGCGATGGTCGGGCGCCTCGGCGCCGACGACAGCGCTGCCGTCGGCCTGGTTTCGACCAGTCTGTGGCTCTTCTGGGGTCTATGCTCGGCGGCCACAGTGGGATTTTCCGTGCAGGTGGCCCACCGCATCGGCGCCAACGACCCGGCCGGGGCGCGCGGCGTGCTGCGCCAGGGAATCACGGCGTCGGTAGCCTTCGGCATGATAATGGCCCTTATCGGCGTAGCCATCGCCGCACCCCTACCGGGATGGCTGGGAGGCACGGAGGCCGTCAACGGCAAGGCATCGGTCTACTTCCTTGTGTTCGTGGCCGCGCTGCCGATTCTCACACTCAACTACTTAGGCAGCGCCATGCTGCGTGCTTCGGGCAATATGAAGACCGCCGGAGCGCTCAACGTGATGATGTGCGTGCTCGACGTGATATTCAATTTCTTTTTCATATTCCCGACGCGCAGCGTGGAGATTGCCGGTATGGAGCTGACGCTCCCGGGCGCCGGCCTGGGCGTGCTTGGCGCGGCACTCGGCACGGTATGCGCCGAGGTAGCCACGGCGGCCGCCGTGATGTGGGTAGCATGCTTCCGGCAGCGCGAGCTCGCCATATTCGGCCGCCGCGGGAAATCAAACCGACTCGGCAGCGGTGAGAATGCCGGACGCAGGGCGTTCCTCCCCACCGGGCGCGTACTGAGAAACGCGCTGAAAGTGTCGGCGCCGATGACGCTGGAACATGGAGTGATTTGCGGTGCGCAGATTATGATTACCATCATCGTGGCGCCGCTCGGAGTGATGGCCATCGCGGCCAACGCTTTCGCAGTGACGGCCGAGGCCCTCTGCTATATGCCGGGATACGGCATAGGCGACGCCGCCACTACACTCGTAGGCCAGAGCTACGGCGCCCGCAACAAGGCGCTCGCGCGCCAGTTCGGCTACCTTACCGTAGGGCTGGGCATGGCCGTTATGACGCTCATGGGGGCAATCCTCTGGGTCTGCGCCCCGGCCGTTATGGAGCTGTTCACCCCAGTGGAGCAGATACAGCAACTCGGCGCCTCGGCCCTGCGCATCGAGGCATGGGCCGAACCGATGTTCGCCGCGTCGATTGTTGCCTACGGCGTGATGGTAGGTGTCGGCGACACGATAGTGCCGGCAATAATGAATTTCTCGAGTATCTGGCTGGTGAGAATACCAATAGCCGCGCTGCTCGCTCCGACCTGGGGGCTGAACGGCGTATGGACCGCCATGGCCGTGGAACTGAGCTTCCGCGGACTCATCTTCCTCTGGCGTCTGATAAAAGGTACGTGGCTGAAACACGGGCTGCGCACCGAGCCTGAGACCGTGCTACCCGTCGACCCGAGCGTCTGAATCCGAGGCTATTTCCCCTTCTTATCCAGTACCTCCGAAGGATTTACGGTGAGCGCCACCGAATGTCCGGCAGTATCCTTCCAAAGCAGTTTCATCACCATTCCCTCGGCTTCGAGAGCCTGCAGGCCGTCGCTGAAGCGGCGGTCGGCGAGCTTGGAGCGGAACTCATCCACGGCCGACTCGCGCAGAGCGGGCAACTGCGACGGCGCCACCCCGGCCACGCTCAATCCGTCTACAAGGTTGAACGTAATCGAGAGCGTATCTCCCTCGACCTCAGCCTCAGAGCCGGTAAAGAGTCCCGTCTGGCGCTCGGCCCGCTGCATCTCCTCGGAATTGAGGCTGTCGACCATCTCGCCGATGGCACGTCCGTGGCCACTGCACCCGGCAAACGCCACCACAGCAAGAATCACAAGCGCGATGCGCCCTGAAGCGACATAAAAACGTTTTACTGGATTTTTCATATCTGATTGCCTATATTTATCCCTGATTGTCTATTTTATCCTGCATGGATGGTCGGCGAGGGCCATCATGGCATCGTCGCCCGCGCTGTCGCCGTAGGCCCATACGTCGGCGTCTTTCAATGAGCCGAAACGTTCGGTAATCCGTCGGGCCTTCTCGGCTCCGTGGCAGTTGGCGACGAGGAAACGGCCGGTAAGCCGCCCTGTTGCCTCACTGACCTCAGGCGCGGTAGTCAGCAGAGTGTCAACGCCATACCCTTTGGCCCACGGAGCAATCCATTCGGCCATACTTGCCGTGACTATGACAACCGTATCGCCTGCATCGACGTGCTGCCGAAGCCTGCGAACCGTATCAGGCTTTATCCGGGATTCAATAACCGATGAAAAAGCCTCGCCATATCGCTGGAAATCAGCGTATGGCATCCCGCCAAACAGTTTCTCGAAAAGACGTTCCTTTGCTTTCGAGTTGCTGATAAACCCTAATTTCCAAGCGATTATCCATGGAGAAGATATGAAGACTGCCTTAAAGAAAGCTGCCCTCCCGACGGCGAAGCGGGCAAAAAGCCCGAAGGAATCGCCCCTGACCAGCGTGCCGTCGAAATCAAAAAAAGCATACCTCTCCATAATCCATTCAGCAGTAAAGAATTATAGCAAAGGAGATTATCCAACCAGCCACACACGCCTGGATGAAGCAATCCCGAATCAGAATCTGTGTGGGGCTGCCGCTGTTAGCCCTGACTATGGCCACCTGCAGGTAACGCAAAATTGCCGCAATCACGAATACGGAGGTAAGATAAAGATACTGTGTATGCAGACGTTCCATCACCTCCGGCGAAAGTGTATACAGGATATAGCACATTATGGTTATAGCCCCTATGATTCCGAGCGTCTGATTCATAAACGGCATATTGTAATTGAGGATGTTGCCTCGGGATACCACGCCGTCGTTCTCATATATCACCAGATCATCGCGACGCTTGGCGAAAGCGAGGAAAAGCGCAAGAAGGAACGTCATCAGCACAATCCAGGGCGACAGCGGAATATCCGCAGCTACACCGCCGCAGAGCAACCGAAGCACAAAGCCGAACGCAACCACAAACACATCCACGATTGCGTAGTATTTCAGTTTCAGACAATAGGCCAAATTCAGCACGAAATATCCGGCGATAACAAGTGCTACCTTAATGCCGGCATCGCCACACAGCAACAAGGCTATCGCCAACGAGACCGCAATCAGCAAAATCATCACGCCAGTAGCGGTTGCGACGCTGACAGCACCTGAAGCCACCGGCCTGCGGCACTTTTGCGGATGAATCCGGTCGACCTCCACATCGCGGACGTCGTTAAGGCAATATACGGCGCTCGCCATCAGGCAGAACGCGAAAAATGCCGGGATAGCGCTTCTCCAGCATTCCCAGTCGAGCACTTTCCCGCCAAAGAACAGCGGCAGCAGCACGAAGCCGTTTTTCAGCCACTGCGCCGGCCTAAAAAGCCTGATTATCTGTAAGTATTTATTATTCATAGCATTCTGGGGAATAAGTAACTGTTCAAAATTATTTTACAATTTACTGATCTAATTATTTCAATATTTCGACCAGTTACATAAGAACTGAAAGCTATGCACACGCTTAAACGAGATGCACAAGCCATCTGAGCGCTCTAATGAATATTTCCGAGATGGTTCCGACAACCGAGTATTCGAAAGCCAGGTATAAATTAAGAGAATACGGCGCTACGGCCAATAGCAGCAAAAGCACAACCATCAGGCCTTTGGACGAAGGAAGGTATCGGTCGATGGAGGCATTCATGCGGCCTACATATGTTAGATATTTGCCCGGAAGCATTGCGGTGCAAACGCCTCGCGGCAATATCAGAACGGCAGCATACGAAGTGACAAACAGATACTGATACAGACGGCTGTAATCGCAACTGAGGATGGTAAACATAGGCAGCAGCGTCAGGGCGCACAGTAAATATATTGCCGAGAGGTTGGTGCGGTCGGCCGCAGTAAAATCAGAGATCGGGCGGCGGAACGTCCACGAGAAGTTCAAGATGAAATAATAAGCGGCCATAAAGAAAAGCAGCTGAATCACAGCACCCATCCATCCGACGTTTACCTCGAACAACGATACGTGGAAATTCAAATTGAAATGAACCCAAAAGGTATGCACTGCATTCCATCCAAGCGCCACTATACTGAGACCGCTTTTGTGATATTCATCGCCAAGCAACCTATGCCACGAGTCCAGAATGGCTTCGACATTCGATGAATCTCCTTTGCATATACACATCAGGGCGAAAAATCCTATAAACAATAAGGAGGATGCAACCGCAACGGCCGGACGCCGGGTATAGCCGTAGAGAACGGCTACAGAAAGTGGAATTCCCCAAAATATATACGCTTCATGCAAAAACAGGCCGAATACGCCCAGAATGCACACTGCCAGTATGTTCCACCATCGGCTTCCCCACTGCCGCATAAGCAGAAGTGACCCGGTAAGTAGAGTATACTGCATGAAATCCTTACGTATAAAGAATACCACCAGTCCGCAGAACAGCGGCGAGAGCACAATCCACCAGTTCATATCGCGCCTCCGGAATGACTTAAGAAAAAATGCGACCACAAAAGTCAGAAATATCAGCGAAAGTGTCAGAATTACCGGGTAGGGCGATATTCCGGTGGCCTCCGAAAGTTTGTACAGGCATTCGCCAAGCAATCCGCGCCTTACGAATCCCCCGCTGAAATTGACAAGGAATTCCGATATGCCGGATGCGTTGATTCCCTGCTCCAATGCAGGACGAAGCACACGCCCGAAGCGATATACAACCATAACCACCATGGAGATGGATATGGCCATAGAAATGCGTTTTCGATATGAAGAAGCCATGCGGACAGGATTTTTCAATATGCAAAATTAAGCAAAAAAACAGAGTGGGGAGAAAAACGGTTAAACTTTTCGGGAAACTGAGATTCTAAACGGAAAAGGCAAAGAATTTCTAACGATATAACTGTTAGCAATCCAAGGTAGGGATGCACCCCTGTGCACCCGATTGACATTAACAATAAGTTAGGCTCATAAGAAGGCGGATGCACCAGGGTGCATCCCTACAATCTGAGGGCCAAATATTTAGCAAAAGAAACAGAAAGGAGGAACCCGAAATGAAAAAAATGATGCAGACAATGGCCTCTCTCATCCTCGCAATGGCAATGATATTCGCTCCCGCGATGGACGCGCAGACGCGCGGACGTGAAGGATCGGTGACGCCGGCCGGCCAGCATTCGCGTCCGGGCTCCTCCCAAGGAAGACCCTCCGGCAACCATAGCCCCGGAGTGAACCGGCCCGGAAACAACAGACCGGAAGGGAACAGACCAGGCAATGGCAACCATCGCCCCGGAGGGAACCGGCCCGGCAACAACAGACCGGAAGGGAACAGACCAGGCAATGGCAATCATCGCCCCGGAGGAGACAGGCCCGGCAACCACAGGCCTGAAGGGAACCGCCCCGGCTTCGGGAATCACCGCCCCGGCAACGGATTCCACCGCCCCGGACAGGGGAATCACCGCCCCGGATGGGGACACCAGCACCAGCGGCCCATGCCTCCGGCCCGTCCTCCCCGCCACCACCACGGCTTCCGCCACCACGTACCCTTCTTCAACGGATTCCACCGCCCCGTGCCTCCTCCCGCATGGCGCTGGCACGCCGGAGGTCCCGCGTTCGGCACCATCCTCGGCCTGACGCTCGGCACTTCAATCGGCCTTTCCATTTCGACACTGGCCAACAGCGGCTACTCCGTGAGCAGCTACGGCGACAATGTGGTATATCTCAGCAACGTTCCCCAGATGAACTACAACTGGCCCGACGCGGCCCTCTACTACACCGACGGACGCCTCTGCGGCTCGCAATTCACCTACGCCACAGGCTACTACGACATGGGGCGCTACAACGCTCTCTACAACACATTCGTGAGTCGCTACGGCGTACCCGTAGGCTACTCAAATACCGGAGGCGCGGTGACGGCCAACTGGTTTGGCGCCGACGGGCGCTACGTTACCCTCAGCTTCGCCTTGACCAACGGCGCTTACTACACCACCCTGAGCTTCGGCAACTGACCCGGTCGGCGCACATTATACCCCCCGCAATCCATTTTTGCTTTTGGCCGCAGAATTTATTAATTTTGCGGCCATAAGTTTCCGGTCGAAAAGAAACTTTACATTTATACTCCAAAACCCTGAAAAATCACCATGAATCTGACCGACCGCTTCCTGAAATACGTGAAATTCGACACCCAGAGCGACGAGCTGACAAACCTTACGCCCTCCACTCCGGGACAGTATAAATTCGCACAGGCGCTTGAAAAAGAGCTCCACGAGCTCGGCCTGGAGGAAATCTCGCTCGACGAGAACGGCTACCTGATGGCCACGCTCCCGGCCAACACCGACCGCGAGGTGCCTACCGTAGGCTTTATCGCTCACCTCGACACGTCGCCCGACCTCTCGGGCCACAACGTGAACCCGCGCATCGTGAAGGCCTACGACGGAGGCGACATCACCCTGGACGCCGCCAACGACGTGGTGCTCTCCCCCTCGGAATTTCCCGAACTTCTCCACTACGTGGGTCAGGACCTCATCGTGACCGACGGCACCACCCTTCTTGGCGCCGACGACAAGGCCGGTATCGCCGAAATCATCTCGGCCGTGGAGTACCTCAAGGCTCATCCCGAAATCGAGCACGGCAAAATCCGCATAGCCTTCAACCCCGACGAGGAGATCGGCCAGGGCGCCCACAAATTCGACGTGGAGCGCTTCGGCGCCGACTGGGCCTATACCATGGACGGCGGCGAGGTCGGCGAACTGGAGTATGAGAACTTCAACGCAGCCGTTGCCAACGTTACCTTCAAGGGGCGCAACGTTCATCCGGGCTACGCCAAACACAAGATGGTGAACTCCATCCGCATCGCCAACCAGTTCATCCTCATGCTTCCGCGCTGGGAGACGCCCGAGCACACCGAAGGTTACGAGGGCTTCTACCACCTGGTGAAAATCGAGGGCGACGTGGAGAAGACCACACTCACCTACATAATCCGCGACCACGACCGCGACCGCTTCGAGCGCCGCAAGCGCGAACTCGAGCACCTGACTCGCAAGACCAACAACGAATTCCCCGGCTGCGCCACCATCGAAATCCGCGACCAGTATTTCAACATGCGCGAGAAAATCGAGCCGGTGATGCACATAATCACCATCGCCGAGAAAGCCATGGAGCTGGCCGGAGTAACACCCAAGGTTCAGCCCATCCGCGGCGGCACAGACGGCGCGCAGCTCTCGTTCAAAGGCCTCCCCTGCCCCAACATCTTCGCCGGCGGCTTGAATTTCCACGGCCGCTATGAGTTCGTGCCCATCCCCTCGATGGAAAAGGCCGAGAAAACCATTGTGGAGATTGCACGCCTCGTGGCCCAGGGCTGATGCAGGCCGACACCACACCCACACTGATAGTAATAACCGGCCCCACGGGGTCGGGAAAGACCGCTTTGGCCATCACGCTGGCGCGACGGCTGGGATGCGACGTCATCTCGGCCGATTCGCGCCAGATGTTTAAAGGTATCCCGATAACCACCGCGGCTCCGACCGCCGACGAGCTGGCTGCCGCGCGCCACCACTTCGTGGGCACGCTCGAGCTCGACGCCTACTACAGCGCCGCCCAATATGAGGAGGACTGCCTGACATTGCTCGGCGAGCTGTTCAGCCGCGGGCGCTACGCCGTGATGTGCGGCGGGTCGATGATGTATGTCGACGCCGTGGTTCGCGGCATCGACGAGCTCCCCACCATATCGCCTGACGTACGCGCCGACGTGCTCGCCATGCTCGAGCGCGAGGGACTGGAAGCCCTGATGGAGCGCCTGCGGCAACTCGACCCCGCCTACGCCGCCGAAGTCGACCCGATGAACACACGGCGCGTGGTCCATGCGCTGGAGATATGCATCGAGGCAGGCGTGCCATATTCCACTCTGCGCACCGGACGCGCCAAGGAGCGCCCCTTCCGCGTGGTCAAGGCCGCAATCGACATGCCCCGCGAAGAACTGTTCGCCCGCATCAACACCCGCGTGGAGCGCATGGCCGCCGAGGGGATGCCCCAGGAGGCGCGCCGCGTCTACCCGCTGCGCCACCTCAATTCGCTCAACACCGTAGGCTTCAAGGAAATGTTCGCGTGGATAGAAGGCAGGTGGGATTTCGACACGGCACTGGCACGCATGGCGAAAAACACACGCGTCTATGCGAAAAAACAGCTTACATGGCTCCGGCGCGACCCGTCGGTAATATGGCTCGACCCGCATTCCGACACTCCTATGGCCGACCAGGTGCTTTCGCTTGCCGGGATACAACCTTAAGGCGCAGCGGATTGTTAGACTTTCAGCCGGCAGGATTTCCTCTCCGGATTTCATCACCCATTCACCGCATCATGCAGAACCTCGAAACCATAATCGCACGCCTGAAAGGGTATTTCTCGTTCAACGGCTATCTCGTGCCGCAGGCCGAGGCCGAACAGACTATCCGCGAAGGGGTCTCCTTCCGCGGCACCAATATCCTCATCCTGGTGTTCGCCATCCTCATCGCCTCGCTGGGCCTCAACACCAACTCCACGGCCGTAATAATCGGCGCCATGCTCATCTCACCGCTCATGGGGCCGATAATCGGGCTCGGCCTCGGCATAGGCATCGAAGATTTCGACCTGCTGAAGCGCTCCATGCGCAATCTGGTGGTGGCAGCACTCTTCTCGGTACTCGCCTCTACGGTCTACTTCCTGATCTCGCCCGTGAGCGAAGGCCACAGCGAACTTCTGGCACGCACGTCGCCCACCATCTACGACGTGCTCATCGGCTTCTTCGGCGGAGCCGCCGGCATCTTCGCCATCGCCTCGAAGAGCAAGGGCAACGTGATTCCCGGCGTGGCCATCGCCACCGCGCTGATGCCCCCGCTCTGCACCGTGGGCTACGGACTGGCCACATTCCAGATGCACTACTTTCTGGGCGCGCTCTATCTGTTTCTGATCAACTCAATCTACATCGGGCTGGCCACATTCATCGGGGTGAAGCTGATGCACTTCCAACGCACGCCTACCTCAGTGCCCGAGCGTGCCAAGCGCATGCGCCATATAGTCTACACCACAGCCATCCTCACCCTGCTGCCGAGCATCTATCTTACATACAACATGCTGCGCATGGAGAACTTCCAGCAGGAGGCTTCGCGCTTCGTGGCCGACGAATTCCAGTTCCCGCAGACTCAGGTGCTCAGCCATACGGCCACCTACCGTAAAGGGGAACGCACCGTCAACGTGACGCTGATCGGCAAAGCCCTCCCGCAGGATTCTCTCGAACTGGCCATGTCGGCCAAACTGCAATACTACGGCCTGCAGGGAGCCAAGCTCAACATAATGCAGGGCGATTACGCCCTGGGCGCATCGCAGACTCCGGGCCACTCCGTGAAGGAAATCTACGAGATGGCCCAGACGTCGCTCACGCGCCAGCAGCAGGAAATCGATTCGCTGCGCGACGTGATAGCCATGCGCCGCGAGAACGACTCCATCTCGGCCCGGCTCGCCCCGGAGCTGAAGGTGATATTCCCGCAGGTGGCGGAAATCGCCGTGACACGCGCCGTGTTCGGCAACATAGCCACCGGCAGCCTGGACACCGCCAACATCGCCCTCGTGCACTACTCGCGGCCATTGCCCGCAGCGTCGCAAAGCGAGCTCTCGCGCTACCTGGCCGCGCGCCTGCGCGTAAAAACTGTGAAACTGGTAACCGTACCGGCCACAGTAGCCGCCAAGCCGGCGAAATAATCGGGATTTATCGATAATTGGGAATTTGGGGAATTTGAGGGATTTTGCTAACTTTGCGTGGTTGCGGCAGCCGCAGACCGCCGAGGTCGGAGGCTTCGCTCCAAAAAGATTATCTTTAACCCAAAATTCCGTAAAACCGGGTTCACGGCGCCATCCGTGGCTCCCGTAACCGATTTTATCCACCCCTAAAAATGAAGAAGCCTATCCTTATCGCAGCTGCTACGGCAGTGCTTGCAGCATTTCAAATGAATGCTGCTCCCGCATTCCCCGGCAAACAGACCGTAACACAGCCCGACGGCACCACCATCGAAGTCCGAGTGGTGGGCGACGAGCGCTTCCATACGCTCGTAACCGATGCCGACGCCCTCCCCATAGCCCGCGATGCCGACGGCGAATACCGCTATCGCATGGCCGACGGCTCGCTCTCGGCCGTTGCGGCCCACAATCTGGGCGAGCGCACCGCCGCCGAAGCTGATTTCCTCCGCGCCAACATAGCCGAAATCTCAGTGGCCCGTCTGGTCGAGCGTCAGCGCGCCATCAACCCCAAGCGATTTGAAAACGCCATCGCCGCGCGCAAGGCCAAGGCTCCGGCACGCGCCGGAGCAGCAAAAGCTCCGCTGGCCGACCAGTTTACCGACTGCCCCACCACGGGAGTGCGCCGCATTCCGGTAATTTTCGTGCAGTATACCGACATCAAATTCAAGAGCTCCGACCCGAAACAGACCTTCGCCACCTATTTCAACGAGGGCGCGTCGAGCGGACGCCAGTATTTCATCGACAACTCCAACGGCGTATACCAGCCCCAGTTCGACCTCTACGGTCCTGTGACGCTCCCCAACAACCGTAAATACTACGGCGGCAACGACTATTACGACAGCGACCAGCGCCCGGGCCAGATGGTAGCCGACGCCTGCACGGCCCTTGACGGCCAGATCAACTTCAAGGACTACGACACCAATGGCGACGGCTATGTCGACGCCGTGATTCTTCTCTATGCCGGCAACGGCGAGCAGTACACCTACCAGAATATCCCCGATGCCATCTGGCCCCATAAGTGGGAGCTTTCTTCCTCCGACTATGGGAAAACCCTGACGCTCGACGGCGTGAAAATCGACAACTACGGCTGCTTCAACGAGCTCTACGGCACGTCGGCTTCCAGCACGAAAATCGACGGCATAGGAGTGTTCTGCCACGAGTTCTCCCACGCGCTCGGACTTCCCGATCTCTACGGCACCGACTCTTATTCGCAGTACTACTACGGAATGGGGAGCTGGTCGCTTATGTGTCAGGGCTGCTACAACAACGACGGCTATACTCCGGTAGGATATACCGCCTACGACAAATGGTTCAACGGCTGGATTGACGAAATTCCCGAGGCCACAGCCAACACACAGTATACAATGCCCGTGTTCAACACCGGAGTGGCCGCCAACGACCAGCCGCTGCGCATCACCAATCCTTCGAACGCCAACGAATGGTTCGTAATCGAGAACCGCGCCAACACAGGCTGGAACCGCTACGACCAGGACGAGGGGCTGCTGATCTACCGCGTGACCTACAACCGCACCGTCTGGGCCAACAACACGGTAAACAACACCTCGACAGGCTACTACGTGCCTCTCTGCGCCGACAACAAGGCAGACTACGACAACGAAGACACCGACCTCTGGCCCTACAACAACAAGACCGAGCTATCCGGCACAACTTCGCCGGCTCTCAGGCCCTACAACGGAGCCGCCCTCGACCGCTCTATCAGCGAGATGACGCGCAACGCCGACGGGACGGTATCGTTCTGGGTGGACCGCGCGCCCGTGCCAACGCTCGCAGCGCCCGTACTTGCGGCCCACACCTCCGTAGGCTCCACAAGCTTTACAGCCAACTGGACGCACCAGACCGATGCCGACGTGACCTACACCCTGGAGGTTATCCCCCACCGCGACTTCGCGCTGCTTTACGACGTCGATTTCTCGCAGGACGTGCCCGAAGGCTGGAGCGTATCCGGCTACAACGTCGTTGAAAACGAGGCTTTGCGCCTCGCCTCCAGCAATCAGCTGGGCGAAGTATATACCCCGCTGTTCACCCTCGACAACACCGGCATTGTAACCGTGAAAGTAAACGCCAAATACTATAATAACGATGCCAGCAGCCTGAAGGTGACGCTCTACGACGCCAACGATAATGAACTGACCAGCATGCTTCAGGCCCTCACCGACAGCTACAAGGACTACACCATAAAGATGACGGGCACCCCCGGAGCGAAAGTATCCCTGGGTCTGGGCACAACAGCGAAGAAGAAGCGCCTCTACATCAAGAGCGCACAGATCTACACCGGCGACGCATCGTCGGCCGCTGCTCCGGCCAAGGCTCCGGCCGAGACGGGCGACGCCAACTCGCGCACCATCACCGGAATCACCGGCCTGAGCTACACCGTGGAAGGCCTCGCAGAAAAAGGTTCGTTCGACTACCGCGTTAAGGCCGTTCCCGTCGACCAGACCACAGCCGCCGCAAGCGCCTGGACAGCCTACAACACCGTAGAGCTCTCCCTTTCCGGCGTTGAAAACGTAGGCGTGGAAGCCGACACCGACGCTCCGGCCCGCTACTTCAACCTCCAGGGCATCGAAGTAAACGCTTCCACTCTTGCCCCCGGTATCTACATCCGCCTGCAGGGTGGCCGCTCGGAGAAAATCGCCGTGCGTTGAGACTACCCGCATGCCGACAGACCTTACAATAGCAAATAAACGCCACTAAACAAACGACCTTCCCGGCTGCCACTTTTCCATGCATCCGGGAAGGTCGAAATATATATCAAGCGCCTAAGATATGTCTCAACGGATAGTCCAGTGACTGACTTCGGGAATTGCCATATTGAATCTTAAAAAAGTCCTTATTATGAGCTGGTTCTTTCATCCCATAATCATACTCTTAAACTGCATTGGTATAATCAGCTACATATCCAATGCATGGAGACAGATCTACAAAGGTCTCGCAGGAGGCATAACCAAGTACACCGTCTGGGGTATAGTGTCGCTTGCAATCTGCATAGGATGTCTGCTGTTCTTATGGTATGGCTACAACAGATTCCGCTGCCATCGTGAGCTATTCGACACCTCTCCGGCAAACACTATAGCATGGTGGACGCTTGCTGCCTTCATCACAATAGAGATAATCGCTACCGCGGCAATCGGACTTAACGCCATCGTCAACATGATTAAGCGCAAAAAAGGTGCCATGGCTATTGTCAAGACCTCTGCCCTGGTAATCCTACTTCTTCTCGCCTCGTCCATCCCCCTTTACGCTCTCTGGCACTTCTGAACCATCTTGCCCCTCCGGCAAAGCAAATCGTGCGAATCAGCCGGACCAAAGTGTTGCATATTAGAAATTTAATTGCTACCTTTGCAGCCGCTTGGGGTATTTCGCCCCATGCACAGGTATAAATTCAATTCATTAACAATTAGTTACAAATGAACCACTACGAAACCGTTTTCATTTTAACTCCCGTTTTGTCTGACGCTCAGATGAAGGAAGCGGTAGAAAAGTTCACCACCGTGCTCACCGAGAATGGTGCAAGCATCGTGAACGAAGAACTCTGGGGCCTGCGCAAGCTCGCCTACCCCATCCAGAAGAAATCGACAGGCTTCTATGCCCTCGTTGAATTCGACGGCGATCCCACCCTCGTCAAGAAGCTCGAGACAGCTTTCCGTCGCGACGAACGCGTGATCCGTTTCCTCGTATTCCGCAACGACAAGTATGCCGCTGAATACGCCGCAAAACGCCGCAGCCTCAAGGCCGCAAAAGCCAACGCACCCAAAGAAGAAACCGTAGAAAACAAGGAGGACTAAACCATGGCACAGAATCAATCCGAAATCCGCTACCTCACACCCCTGTCGGTCGACGTCAAGAAGAAAAAATACTGCCGTTTCAAACGCAGCGGCATCAAATATATCGACTATAAGGATCCCGAATTCCTTAAGAAATTCCTTAACGAGCAGGGCAAAATCCTTCCCCGCCGCATCACCGGCACCTCGCTGAAGTTCCAGCGCCGCGTTGCCCAGGCCGTGAAGCGCGCACGCCATCTGGCTCTCCTGCCCTTTGTTACCGACCTCATGAAATAATCCGGAACCATAACCGCTTCCCAAAACCGACTCAGAATTATGAAAATCATATTGAAAGAAGACGTTACGAACCTTGGCTACAAGGACGACGTAGTTGAAGTAAAGGACGGTTACGGCCGTAACTATCTCATTCCCCAGGGCAAAGCTGTAATCGCCAACAACTCCAACCTGCGCCAGCTTGAGGAGAACCAGCGTCAGCGCGCCCACAAGCTCGCCAAGATCAAAGCCGACGCAGAGGCAGCCGCAGCCGCACTGGCCGACGTAGCCCTCACCATCGGCGCCAAGGCTTCTGCCACCGGCACCATCTTCGGCTCGGTCAACAACATCCAGATTGCCGAAGCCCTCGAAAAGCTCGGCCACAACGTTGACCGCAAGCTCATCGTGGTCAAGGAGCCCGTGAAGGAACTTGGCAAATACACCGCCAAGATCAACTTCCACAAGGAGGTTTCCGTGGAAATCCCCTTCGAGGTCGTTGCCGAATAATTCCGCCGACCAACCGCCGGGCCATCTGCCCGACCACAATAACCTGTTTGGATGCTGCAACCGGCCGCCCCAAAGGCGCGCTCTTGCAGCATCCGCTGTTATATCCCTTTCCGCCAAAATATCCAAAGTAAGTTGAAAAATGCGAGGAACTGCACAACGCCTCAATTACCAACAACTTAACCATACTTATGATATGAAAATCCAATGGATATTCTCGCTACGTTTCTGGCTGATTGTCGGGCTGTTGCTGACGATAGCTGCGATGATTCTTCCACCGGAAGCGTTTGGCCGTTTCGACTGGTTTATGTCGGAATCAGATGGGCTGCAGTACCGCATCATGCTGATTGGTGTGATAATAATCGCAGCACTCACAATCAAATACCTGATTTTCAAGCTACGAATCAATCAGAACGTCTACGACGACAAAATCCGTTCGCTCCAGGAAGTAGCCGACCGACTGCAGAAACTCGCCGACCGTCAATCGGAACGACTGGAACAGACTGAGGCCGGCAACGACGTATTCACTAAAATCTACCGCGAGTATTTCGAGACAATCGACACGCTGAGTGTGGAATACTTCGACAAGCAGGATGCCGACACGGCCACACGCCTCAGCATTGTGCGCCGTCTCGAGGAGGAGGTTGGCCGCATGCGCACCCTGAAATTCAACACATCTATAATCGAATGGGTTAACCTCCACAATGACAACATACTGACGCACATATCCACTGAGGTACCGCGACTCAAACAGACCGACATTGTGTTCATGGCCTTGAAGATTGCCGGATTCTCGCCCAAGTCAATCGCTCTGCTGCAACAACTTACAATCGGCAACTACTACAACCGCATCACACGACTGAAAGCACGCATCCAGCGCGCCGAGGCGCCCCACGGCGAGCAACTTCTCCAATTGCTCGGCAAAAACAATTCATCAAACCAATAACCATATTCTGCAACTTCATAACACCATGCAACCCGCTATATTTCTGGACATTCTGACCGCAATCGCGGTACTGTATATAATCTACCTTATGTCTCCCGACATCCGGCTCCTGCGGCTCGGGCTACGACACAACGACAGCGATGTAACAAAAGCCTCTGCAATCAACCTGCTCTTAGGAGTGCTGTCAATCACGATTTTAGGCTTAATCGCATACAAAGTAAGTCTAAATGAACCGATTGCAGAAAACACCTTAACGAACCATATCAGCACCTTTATCTATCAGACAATAAGATGGGGAATCCTGGTCGGAATGATCTGCCTCACTGCATATTTCATCATAATGCTCATCCGACGCAAGACGCCGAGACAGGAATGGCTCCCATTCGCCCTCAAACTTACTTTCTTCACCGTGGCCTACATGATTCTCACAATGATAAAATTCTAAAAAACAACAAAAGGCCTCACCGCGGTATAGAGGTTGTTACATGATGTCTTTCCTCAACAATGCAGGGACATGCCTTTGGCATGTATAATTCGCTGATTACCAGCAATACATCGCGAAGCGATGTCCCTACATTGTTGGGGGAAGCCATTTTACTACCGTTTCTTCTTATAAGAGAAGATTGACAACTTAACAATATCTCAATCATTTCAATTCGCGTAGTGTAAAATTCCATTTCGTTTGATAACAGTCATTTAGTAATGTGATAAGAATTTTGATTTTACCAAATTCGCAATATGCTGTATCCCAATTTGTTGGTATCGAGAAATTAGCAAAGTGATTGATGCGAAATAGGGCAAAATGTTTGCATCGGCATCGTTTTGCATCCTAACTTTGCATTGCAGTTCCAAACAATTTTCAACTTTTTATTTCATTAACTAACCCAATCAGAAAACAAAAAAAATGAACAGGACAACAAAAATCGCAATGATGGTTCTGGGAATGTGCATGATATGTTTCATCGCACTATTTGTAGAATCCTGCCATTCTGACTTTCCCGAAACGTCTTCTGCGGAAGAAACTACAAAAACTGAATTTAGAGAGTCTCTCAGAAATTCAATTGAACATATAGGAGCTTGCTCAATCGGAAAATCAAATGCTAGCAAGACGAATAGAATAATCACTGATTCTCTTCCCGACCCAATTAATGACACTATAATCCCAGTACCAGGAAAAACGCCAATATTTATAGAATTGCCTGGAGACTTTGATAAAGAAGAAGGAAATATCAACGAAGAGAGATTAAAGCAACTTCTTGCAAAAAAAACTCTTGAGGATTTAGTTAACGCAGCAGATAGTATAGGGGCACATCTTACACTAGAAGAAACAGAATGGGCTGACGGGTGTGTATACATACGGAATGAGCAAGCGTATGATGCTATAAAACCAATGATTCAAACGGCAAAAAACTATCTATATGCCAAGAATTTCAGCGATGATGAGATACAAGAGATGTTAATAGAGAACAACGCTCAAGAATGCGATTTAGTACCTCTTGTTCTTTCATTAGTAGAACAAGAGAAGGATAGTAATAACCTTTCATACAATTCAAGCACATCATTCTCCATTTTTGCACAAACTGCTTACGCATCAGAGTTAACCCTTTCAAAAGTAGCAACATGTGCTTTTCATGCTGTTACAGGGGGCCATGAAGTATATGAACTTATGCATGCTTTAAGCGGAGCAGTATTGACCAAGGCCGCAGTGAAAGCTGCTTTTAAAATAATAGTAAAGCGAACCTGTGGTGTCGTGGCAGTTGCATTTGCAATCTATGAATTTTCAGTTTGCATAAATGAATAATTCCTAAGACGACAAGGCAGAATCGATATAAATAATTCAAAACGTATGTTGTATAGTGTGATAACTTCCGACAACACCTTACAACATACGTTTTCAGAATAACAATTACATTATTTATAATTTAGATTATAAAGAATTCCCTCATCTAACTTAGTTTTAGAAAATGCAAGAGTCTAATTATATGCATGATAATTTAAACATTATAGAATACTGCCTATTAGGAATTATGATATGTGTGATGGGATATTTCATAATAATGCCGATAGTGCGAAGAGAACCACTGAAAAAGTGGCTGCCGTTTGCGCTCAAGCTGATGGCGTATATACTTGCTACAGCCCTAATTATATGGATGGCTCAATAAGGCCTGCGTGAGGTTCGAAATAATTCGAACCTCCTAAGATAACATTTTGAGGGAAGGTGCGTTTCTTATATGAGAGAACTTAGTATACGCTCTAAAATAAGTAATTGAAGAAACACACAAAGAAATGAAGAAATTAATTATGGCTCTTATGCTCCTGCTGATCGGCGGGGGCGTGGCATCGGCGTTTGTAGACTCGTATGTAATTGACCGCTCGAAGCTTCCCGAAGAGGCTCAGCAGATGCTCTCGGAGCATTTCCCCAAGGCTAAAATCAGTTCGATAAAAATCGACCGCCATCTCCTGAAGAAAACCGACTACGACGTAAAGCTTACCAACGGCACAAAAGTGGAATTCTCGAATGCCGGCAAATGGAAGTCTGTCGACTGCAAGAACCGCGCGGTGCCCGAAGCGCTCGTGACCAAAGCTATCCGCAAATATGTGGATAAGAACCACAGCGGCCAGAAGATTGTAAAAATCGAGAAAAAGGCCTCCGGACACGAAATCCGCCTGTCGGACGGCACCGAACTGAAGTTCAACCTGCTGGGACAGGTCAAAAAGTAATCTTGTCTCAGAGGTAGCGGGGGGCGATGGCGGCGGCGACGTCGGTATCACCCCAGAAGTCGGCGATGGTAAGCCAGATAAGAAGGAGGGCGATGAGCACGGCCACGCCTACACACATCCACAGGTTGACTTTCTGTTTTTTACGGCGGCGGGCGAACTCCTCGTTGCTCTCGCCGTCGCGACGACGGTTATAGTTCGACATAATGCTGGCGATTTTCTGAAGAGGATGTTACAGACGTTTCCGCAACACCCTCTTCGGGTTAAAAAACAGTGTTGAAACGTTCAGGGGCACCCCATTATCCCTCGGGGTATTAGCGACGACGATGGGCCGCCGGGGCGCCTTTCTATATCTTTTAACAAATTTTGCAAAGCTATGGTTCGCCAACTGGGGATCCTACCTCCGGGGCAGGCAGGGAATTGCGATTTTTTGCGTAACTTTGCACTATGGCACGTATGCTGGCAATCGATTTCGGCAAAAAACGTTGCGGCATCGCCGTGACCGACCCGCTGCAGATTGTGGCCAACGGTCTGACGACCGTGGAAACGGGCCGACTCGTGGACTTCGTGGCTGCCTACGTGGCCCGGGAGCCGGTAGAGCGTATAATCGTGGGTCTGCCCACCGACATGCGCGGGCTCGAGTCGGAGTCGATGCGCTACATCCGCCCCGGCATCGGGCGCCTGCGCAAGGCGTTGCCGCAGACGCCTGTGGAATTCGCCGACGAGCGTTTCACCTCTGTGCTGGCCCACCGCGCCATGCTCGACGGCGGCATGAAGAAAATGGACCGCCGCAACCGCGAGATCGTGGACGAAATCTCGGCCACGATAATCCTCAACGACTATCTCCAGCACCGCCAGAGACCCGCTGCGGACGGCGGCGCCAACTCATAAACCCGCTGAAACAAGCACAACCAGACTGAACGATATGAAACTTCCCGTCTACCTTTACGGCCACCCCGTGTTACGCGAGATTTCCGCCGACATCGCCCCCGGCTACGAAGGGCTCGAGCAGCTCGTGGCCGACATGTTCGAGACCATGTATGCCTCGGAAGGCGTGGGTCTTGCCGCACCCCAGATCGGGCGCAACGACCGGATTGTGGTGATCGACGCATCGCCCGTAGCCGATACTTTCGCCGAGTGCGCCGGATGGAAACGCGCGCTGATCAACCCGCAGATCGAGGTTCTCGACGGCCCGCAGATAAGCCGCAGCGAGGGGTGCCTCAGCCTGCCCGGCCTGAGCGAGGACGTGAAGCGCGTGGAGCACATCCGCCTGACGTATCTCGACACGGATTTCCAGCCCCACACCGAGGAGATTTCCGGCTTTCTGGCACGCATCGTGCAGCACGAGTGCGACCATCTGGAGGGACGTCTCTACATCGACCACGTATCGCCCATCCGCAAGCAGCTGATACGCAGCAAGCTCTCGAACATCATCAACGCGAAGATTCGCTGCGACTATCCGGTGCGCTACGCACCGCAGAAGCGCGCCGGCCGCAAGTAATTTCGACACAGATTCTTATGAACTAAAACTTATCATCCCCAAGATATGGCAGCTCCCAATCCCGACGACAAGAAAATAATCTTTTCGATGGTAGGCGTATCGAAAATCTACCCTCCTCAGAAGCAAGTTCTTAAAAATATCTATCTCTCATTTTTCTACGGGGCCAAGATCGGCATCATCGGCCTGAACGGCTCCGGCAAATCCTCGTTGCTGAAGATAATAGGCGGCATCGACAAGGATTATCAGGGCGAGGTGGTATTCTCGCCCGGCTATACCGTGGGCTACCTCGAGCAGGAACCCAAGCTCGATCCCTCGAAGACGGTAATCGAGGTGGTACGCGAGGGCGTACAGCCGGTGATGGACCTCCTGCGCGAGTTCGACGAGGTGAATGCCGCCTTCGCCGACCCCGACGTGCTGGAGAATCCCGACAAGATGGACGCCCTGATTCAGCGGCAGGGCGAGCTTCAGGACGCTCTCGACGCCGCCGACGCATGGAACATCGACTCGCGTCTGGAGCGCGCCATGGACGCCCTCCAGTGCCCGCCCGACGATCAGCCTGTAGAGACGCTTTCGGGCGGTGAGCGCCGCCGTGTGGCCCTCTGCCGCCTCCTGCTCCAGCAGCCCGACGTGCTGCTGCTCGACGAGCCTACCAACCACCTCGACGCCGAGAGCATCGACTGGCTCGAACAGCACCTGCAGCAGTATCCCGGCACGGTAATCGCCATAACACACGACCGCTATTTCCTCGACCATGTGGCCGGATGGATTCTGGAGCTCGACCGCGGCGAGGGGATACCCTGGAAGGGGAACTACTCCTCGTGGCTCGAACAGAAAACCAAGCGCATGGCTCTTGAAGAGAAGCAGGCGAGCAAGCGCCGCAAAACTCTGGAGCGCGAACTGGAATGGGTACGCATGGCACCCAAGGCCCGTCAGGCCAAGGGCAAGGCGCGCCTGAGCAGCTACGACCGCCTGCTCAACGAAGATCAGAAGCAGCGCGAGGAGCGTCTGGAAATCTTCATTCCCAACGGTCCGCGCCTGGGCAACAAGGTTATCGAGGCCCACGGCCTGGCAAAATCGTTCGGCAAGAAGCACCTCTTCAGCAACCTCGACTTCATGCTTCCTCCCAACGGCATCGTAGGTGTAATCGGCCCCAACGGCGCCGGCAAGACCACGCTCTTCCGCCTTATCATGGGTCAGGAGACGCCCGACGCAGGCAGTTTCGAGGTCGGCGAGACCGTGAAGGTAGCCTACGTAGACCAGCGCCACCACGACCTCATTCCCGACAATACCGTATATCAGGTAATCTCGCAGGGCACAGAATCCTTCCGCATGGGCGGACGCGACGTGAACGCCCGCGCATATCTCTCGAAATTCAACTTCGCCGGAGCCGACCAGGAGAAGAAAATCGCCGTGCTCTCGGGCGGCGAGCGCAACCGCCTCCATCTGGCCATGGCGCTCAAGGAGGAGGGCAACGTGCTGCTGCTCGACGAGCCGACCAACGATATCGACGTGAACACCCTGCGCGCTCTGGAAGAAGGCCTGGAGGCATTCGCCGGCTGCGCCGTGGTGGTAAGCCACGACCGATGGTTTCTCGACCGTATCTGCACCCACATACTTTCGTTTGAGGGCGACGGCAAAGTAGTGTTCTACGAAGGCTCATACTCCGACTACGAGGCCTACAAGAAGGCCCAGAACGGCGGCAAAGAGCCTCCGCGGCGCCGCTACCGCAAATTGATGGACTGACAAAGCTCCGCACGCTCCCCGAAGCGGGGCGGATATACTCCATGCTGAAAAAAATCGCAGGCATAATACTGATGTTGGTTGCTGCACTGGCCTTGGGCTCGTGCAGCACCACGCGTCTTGTGCCCGAAGGAAGCTATCTGCTCGATCACGCCTCGATAAGTGTGGCCGACAGCAGCGACGTGGCTACCAAACGCCTCTACAACTACCTGCGGCAGACGCCCAACCACCGCGTGCTCGGCTTCGCCAAGCTGCAGCTGGGCATCTACAACCTCTCCGGACGCGACACCACGCGCCGCTTCAACCGCTGGCTGCGCAAAATCGGCGAGGAACCGGTGGTATTCGACTCGGCCCTGACCGAGCAGTCGGCGCGCCAGCTGCGCCAGGCTTTGATAAACGCCGGCTATCACGATGCCAGCGTTGATTTCACCGCCACGCCGCGCGGGAGAAAAATCAACGTGGAATACCTCCTGCGGCCCGGAAAACCTTACACCATCCGGTCGATAACCTACGATTTCGAGGAGCCTGAGATTGCCGGCTACGTCTACGCCGACTCAATGTCGCTGCCGGTGAAAGTCGGCGCAAACCTCGACCTGACCGTGCTCGACAACCAGCGCGCTCTCGTAAGCGAATGGGTGCGCGAAAACGGTTTCTTCGACTTCACCAAGGAGTGTGTAAGCTTTCTGGCCGACACCGTGGCAGGCTCGAAGGAGGTAGACCTGACGATGGCCGTGCGCCGCAAGCGCGCGCCGGCCGAAAATCCGGGCGCCGGTGCCACTCCTGAGCCTCCCGTGGCGGAGCAGCTACTTGCGGCACTGAGCCACAGGCGCTACGCCTTCCGCCGCGTAATCGTGGTGCCCGATTTCGCCCCCGGCGACAATACCACCGACCTGCGGTTCGCCGGTCGCGACACCGTGGCCTACCAGGGGCTCGACATACTCTACGGGGCCGACCGCTATCTGAATCCCCAGGCCCTCGCACAGCAGATATACATACGACCGGGAGAGACCTATTCCACCTCGGGCATCGACAAGACCTACGAGGCGCTCAACCGCCTGGCAATACTGCGCTACGTGAACATCCTTACGCGCCCGGCCGGGGCGCTGGGCGACGTCAACCTGCTCGACGCCTACATACTGCTGTCGCGCACACGCAAGATGGGGCTAACCGTGGAGCTGGAGGGAACCAACTCCGAGGGCGACTTCGGCGTGGGCGGCGGCGTGACCCTCCAGCACCGCAATCTCGCCCATCAGGGCGAAGTGCTCACCTTCAAGCTACGCGGAGCCTATGAAAGCCTTTCGGGCAATTTCGACAACCTGATAAACGACAGCTACACGGAGCTGGCGGCCGAGGCCGGCATCACCTTCCCGAAGTTCATGGCGCCCTTTCTCCACCAGTCGTTCAAACACCGCATGCGCGCCTCGACGGAGTTCGCACTGACGTTCGTGCGTCAGCAGCGCCCGGAATATACGCGCATCATAGCCGGCGGAGCATGGCGCTACAAATGGGCCACGCGCTCGGGGCGCACGCGCCGCACGCTCGACCTTATCGACATCAACGTGGTGAACCTGCCGCGCTCCACCATCGACTTTATCGACAAAATCGCCCCCGACAACCCGCTGCTGCGCTACAGCTACGAGGACCACTTCATAATGCGCATGGGATATACGTGGGTGAACACCAACAGGCGCGTGCCCACCTCCTCGCTCGAGCGCCTCGACCTGCAGGTGAACACCTTCACCACCCGCGCCTCGGTAGAGACGGCGGGAGCGTTTCTCTATGCCATGTCGAAAATATGCGGGCAGCGCCGCGACGACGGCGCCTACAAGCTGTTCGGCATCCAGTACGCCCAATACCTGAAGGGCGAGGTAGACTATACGATCAACCACCGCTTCAGCTCACGCAACTCGATATCCTTCCATGTAGGCGGCGGGATGGCTTTCCCCTACGGCAATTCGGAGATGGTGCCGTTCGAGAAGCGCTTCTATGCCGGAGGCGCCAACGGCGTGCGCGGATGGAGCGTGCGCACCCTCGGACCGGGAGCATACGACTCGCGCAACTCAGTGACCGACTTCATCAACCAGTGCGGCGACATCTCGCTGGTGCTCAATCTGGAATACCGCAACAAACTATTCTGGGTATTCGAAGGGGCGGTATTCATCGACGTAGGCAACATCTGGACCATCCGCGACTATCCCAACCAGCCGGGAGGATTTTTCCGTTTCAAATCGTTCTACAAAGAGATAGCCGCCAGCTACGGCATCGGGCTGCGCATGGACTTCAACTACTTCCTTCTGCGCCTCGACATGGGTGTTAAGGCCCACAACCCGGCTGCCGGTCAGGACCGCTGGCCGCTGCTCAGCCCCTCGTGGCAGCGCGATGTGGCATTCCACTTCTCGGTAGGCTATCCGTTCTGATTCACCGGTCCCAATCCTCTCAGAAAAATCAACAGACATGAAATCTCTCGTAATCTTCGACCTCGACGGCACTCTTCTCAACACCATAGCCGACCTCGGCGAGGCAGCGAACTATGCCCTTGCAGAATCCGGCTTCCCCACGCATCCGCTCTCGGCATATCCGAAATTCGTAGGAAGCGGCATAACCAAACTGCTTGAGCGCGTTCTGCCGGAAGCGGCACGAACGCCCGAACGCATAGAGGCGATGCGCGCTCTCTTCAAAAGCTATTATGCCGAGCATATGACCGACCATACGGAGCCCTACCCCGGCATTCCGGAAATGCTCGAGCAGCTGGCACAGCGCGGCGTAAAAATGGCCGTCGCATCCAACAAATACCAGCAGGCCGTGGAAATTCTCATCGGCCATTTCTTCCCGCAGATTCCATGGGCGGCTGTAGAGGGGCAGAAAGACGATGTGCCCGTGAAGCCCGACCCGTCGATTGTGTTCGAGATACTTGGAAAATGCCCCACGCCCAAAGCCGACGTGCTGTATGTGGGCGATTCCGGCATCGACATGCAGACGGCGCGGCGCGCGTGTGTGGAATCCGCCGGCGTAACATGGGGCTTCCGCCCCGTCGACGAACTCCGCGCCAATCTTGCCGACAACATCGCCGAGACCCCCTCGGCTCTCCTGCGTCTGGCCCTGCTGTAAGATTCAGGGGATGGGAGGGGTGACGTCGGAGGCTACGATAGCGGGGCGGTAGTCGGGGGCACGGAGGGTGAAACTGACGCTGCGCAGGTGAAGACCGTCGATATGGCGTGCGTAAAGGCCGTAGGCAGGCAGTTCGCCGAACATATGAAATTCCGGATAGGAATCGCGCATCTCGGGCACGTCGTCCCAGCGGTAACGGCCTATGTAGCCCATCCCTTTGGTGCCGCGTCCGGGATGCGACACCTCCACGTTTTCAAGCGTTATATTGCTGATTTTTGCGTCGGGCAGCCCCGTGATGCTGTTGGGAAACGGATTGTGGATTGTGTTGATATCCGGGCCACGGAGGTCGTAGGCTTCGTCGGGACGCCCGAAGGGGATTTCACAGCGCAGATTTCGGATTACGACGTTCGACATGCTTCCCGGATGCTCGCCGCGCCTGTGGCCGAGGCGCACGAAGAAGGCGTTGCCGGTATTGACGGCGTCGATGCCGTCGACCTCGATGCTGTCGACCACAGCTCCGTCGACCGATTCGATTGCAATGGCCGAGCGAAACGTATCAGCCACGCGGATGCGCTCCACCCTGACCCGGCGGAAGCCGCCGAAACTCTCCGTTCCCATCTTTATGGCGTTGGCGCTGCTACGCACGTCGCAGTCGGAAATGCGGATGTTGCAACATCCGGAGGCCGGGTTGAATGATTTCAGCACTATGCCGTCGTCGGCCGAATTGATGCGGCATTTCTCCACCACCACGTCGCGGCAGTCGGCTATGTCGATGCCGTCGTTGTTCCAGTAAGCCCGGTTCACGAAGTCGATGCGGGAAATCACCACATCGGTGCATCCGTTGAGCGAGAGGCCCCACGAAGCCGACGCGCGCAGATTTACGCCCAGGATTCTCACACCCGTGCAGAATTCGATGTCGAGCAGCTTAGGCCGAATGGAGGGACGCATACGGCGACGGTTGTAGTTGGGGTCGACCCGGACACCCGTATGGTGAAGACTGTCGATTGCCAGGGCCACTTCGAGGCCGCGTCCGTCGATGGTACCCTCCCCTTCGATTAGTATATCAGAGACATCGCGCGCCACGATGAGACCCATTTGAGGCTCCGAGCATTTGTCGGCCTGAGGGGTAGAGGATCCCAAACCGACGGCATACCCCTGATAATCAAAAGGATTTATACTTCCGAGGATAGTCGCGCCACGGCTCAGGCGCAATCGGGCGCCCGAAGGGAGACGGAGCGTGCCGCTGACATATGTGCCGGGGTCGACAATCAGAGTACCCCCTACGGAGGCAACCGAGTCGACAGCCCGCTGAAGGCCGGCCGTCTGCACCATGACCGAATCCGGCAGGATTCCAAGGGCGGAAGTATGGAATACGCGGGATGCAGGTGCAATCTGAACGCTGAACATCAGCAGAAATATAGCAATCAGGAATTTTCGGAGCATAATCATGGTGGATTCAAGGATAGGCATAAACAGTAGATGAGATGTCTGCCTGCAAAGATATGAACTATTGCCGGGAATCGGAAGCGGTATGCAGGCACAACACAAAGAAACGGGTAAAGAAGTCATTTAAACTGTTTCTTCAAATGGCTTCAAAACTCGAAACCGGGCTCGATTCACATCGATCCCGGCTCCTTCCTTATTGGCATTTGTATATGAAACAAACTTATCAGTATATCTTGAAGGGCTACACCGCGTTGCACAACGAAGGCAACCTTGTCGTTCGTTTTGTATACTCCAATTAATCAATCATTCATTCAATCAATCATTACATTCAATCAATCATTATCATGAAAAAATTCTCTTCTGTTTCAGTGAGACCTTCTGACGGGGAGGGCTCAATAAGCCACTTTGTCGGCTTTTTCGGCCCATTTCTCGAAGGCCCGGATGGTGAATTCGTTGTCCATGTGGATACATGGAATGGCGCGTTCCACTCTCGGGCGGGCGAGCTCCTTGTAAAGGAATTCGTCGGAGAAATTGATGCGGTCGGCATCCTGCTGCGTGTTGCCGAAGAAAATCCGGCTTACGCCCGCCCAATAGAGCGCCGAAAGGCACATCGGGCAAGGCTCGCAGGAGCTGTAGACGGTGCATCCCTTAAGCGAGAAAGTCTGTTCTTTCCGGCAAGCCTCGCGGATGGCGTTGACCTCGGCATGCGCCGTGGGATCGTTGGTAAGCGTCACGGAATTTGCTCCGGTGGCGATTACCTTGCCGTCGCGAACTATTACCGCCCCGAACGGGCCGCCTCCGCGGTCTACGTTTTCTTCAGCGAGGCGCGCTGCCATTTCCATGAAGCGCACATCCTCCGGGGTGAAAGGATATTCATCGTGTTTCATAATCTCTGTCTGTTTGAAGTTTCGGAAATATTGTGTTCTGGTTCCTCAATCCGGGGCAAGATGCCCCTGTTGGCGGACTACCGACAGCCGACGGGAAGAGTCCCGCAGTCTGCCAAAATTAAAACACATCCGAACTGCAAATAGTTAATCCGTCACATCAGGCGTTCAACACCCGTAAGGTGGTGACGCAAGAGGGAGAAGCCCCGTCAATCGCCATGAGTCCGTCGGAGCGAAAGAAACGTCCATAACGGAGCATAGCGAATGGAAACTGCCGGACAAGAGTGTCAGCCGGCGTCAGCTCCATGTTCCCACGTGCGGATTGCAACGGGAAGCAGGGGCGGATTCAAAAAATAGCGGTCGCTTTGATTCGTTTTTATGGTATAGCGATTGGTCGGTAGCCGAATTTTTGAATTTTTCCCTTGCTATGTATAAGTCTTAACTTTGGTAAATTGCAGAGATTCGATTGGCCTGCTGCTGGCTGTGTGGCATAATGCTCCACAGATTTACAAGGCAAATTAACGAAAAAAAGTAAAAAGGATAAAGATTTCCCTGCTTAATTTTTGTTAAGATTTCAAGAAATGGGATTTTGTAGCCATTTTATACACAATTTATTCCAATCTTACCCCACAGACACCCTGACTACATACGCAGAGCTCGCGCTGACAGACATCAGGGCCGATGTACGCATTCCTACTATCCAGAGAATCGTATCTGCCGCCGTGAGAAGCCATACGGCACTTTTTTCGTCGGCGGAAAGGTGGGCATCGGAGAAGACATCGCTCACCAGCCGCGAACCACGCATGCCGAAGGGCCGGATACAATCGCCCCGCCGCCAATGGCGCAGCTGCAATCCGGCCGGGGAATTATCATAAGTGCGGAGAAGTGCGTCGCGGTCGAACCACGCCACGGAAGGATTGCGCGACGGAGTGAATTCCGACCGCGCGAGCACCTCGAAATTTAACGGCAGCGGACCGGAAAGCGCCCCCCCTTCCGCTATAAGAGAACGAGGCACGGCGATACTTGCACCTGTAGTGTTAATTTCGTTGAGCGGAACAAGCCTTGAACGGTTAAGCTGAAACGAGGCAAGCCCGTCGGCCGAGAGGAACCGGCCACCCGACCGGCCGCCGTCGAAAGACTCGAGAGCGTGTCGGGCCGTTTCAATGCCGAAAGGAGCACGCATATTCATAAGATGCCATAGCAAAGTGGGCGCCTCGGGAGTATGCGACACTGCCTCCATATCGATTGCTCCCGATGAATCCACCAGCCGAGGCAGCTCCTTGGAAATCAACGCTTCGAGCAGACTCCGGTCGGACGAAATATTGCCTATCGTCCGCTCTACTCCTGCGATAAATCCGGGCTGAGCCGCCTCAATGGCAGGAAGCAGACGATTGCGCCACACGTTGCGGCGGCAGTCGTCAACCAGATTGGTAGAGTCGACGATATAATCAAGCCCACGCCGGCGCAGATAATCAAGTATCATCTCCTTGGACACGCTAAGCAGCGGGCGCACGAAACGTCCGCGCCGCTCCGGAATGCCACACAGGCCGCGCAATCCCGACCCGCGCGCAAGGTTGAGCATAAACGTCTCCACATTGTCGGCACTATGATGGCCGAGGGCCACCACGGCGACGTCGGCAGAAAGCATCTCCTCAAACCAGGCGTAGCGCAAGCGACGGCACGCCATCTCCACCGATTCGCCGGCAGCCTTTGCTTCGGCCGCGGCATCGAATTGAACGCAGCGGAATTCGCAGCCGGAGGCTTCGGCCGCCGCGCGGGAGAAAGCTTCGTCGCGGTCGCTTTCGGCTCCGCGCAGATGGAAATTACAATGCAAAGCCACACACCGCATTCCCGCGGCCACCGAAGCGGCAAGGAGCGCCATCGAATCGGCACCGCCGCTCAGAGCCACGCCCACAAGAGCATCGGGCGCGAGGCCGAGGCGGCCGTAGAATCCGGTCACCGCAACCTGCAGCGAATGTTCGCAATCGGCTCGCATATATGCTTAAATATCAGATTTGCAGATACATAGGCAGACAGCGCAACAGATAGTTGCGTGCCACGCTCCATGGGATTACGGTATCGTCGCTGTCGGGCATCAGCGGAACGGCCCGCTCGTTGAGAGCAAAGCGCACATAGACGCGCCCCTTGGCGGTCTTGAACAGAACCATCTGCAGATTGGCCGCCATAGGTACGATATCGAAATCGCGCCAGTGGAGCGCCACGGTGTCGAAATAATTCGTAAGATAGTAGCAGCCGCGCAGATGCATGAGCGAAAGCAAGGGCATGAGCGTTTCCGCATGGCCGAAACGCAGTTGCACTGTGGCGTCGGCTTTCCCCTCGGCAGCCGCATCGGCCGTGGAGATCAGATCCTGAAGAAGCGCCACGGCCACATCGGCCGGCTCGGTGGAAAGCGTGCTGGCGCTGCGTTTCAGATAGTGACCCAGATTCTCGCAGGCCCAGAGGGCGTTGAGTTCGTCGGGCTTGAAATATTTGCCGAGGTCAAAATCCATCCCCATGGCCGGAAGTCCGCGGAGCACGGAATACACTTCCCAGCTCAGCGCGGCAGCTTCGCCGTGGGATAGCTCCTCGCCTTTCGCACTCACAAAACGACGGCCTGGCGCCGCGGGAGCCGTGGTCTCGAAAAACATATCGTAGATACCCTGCCAGGGCTTGGCCTTATACCACTCCACGAAATCGCCGACAACGTCGAACGGACGCATGAGCAGTGAGTTCTGGCGCCCGGAGGAGGTATAGATCTCGATTTCGTTGTCGAGGCGGTCGAGCTGATGGGTGAATTCATACATGCTCATCACGCAGCGCGGGGAGTAGGAACTGATGGCCTCCACCTTATTTCCGGCCTCGAAAAGCCTCGGATATGACCGCAGCATGCGCGTGGCGATTCCCCGCTGCTCAGCCATGCCCAGCGAGTCGAGCGCGCCCCAGCGGTTGTGAGAAATCTCGATGATGCCACGCACCAGAGCGAGCACTTCGCGCCCCGCGTCCGTGAGCATGCCGGCCGAATCGGCTTTGGCAAGCTTTTCGGCGAGTTTCACAGAAGGTGCGGCCGACGAAAGGTAGCGGGCTCCATGACGCCCCACATGGTTGAGGAAGATAGGTTTAAGCGAGTCTGGCACCTCGGCAAGACCCTCGGGCAGGGGATAAGGACGCGCCGAGCCGAGACATTCCGTAGTCGAATAATGTGTGGCGGTCGGATCGGACGCCTGCTCCTTGCCGGCTGCCGCACTCAGGGAGACAAATGCGCCTATAGCCGCGGCCGCGATTATAAACCGAAGATATTTCATAAGTAACTGTTCAAAATTATTTTATTCTATCCTGATCTAATTATTTCAATATTCCCGCGGTAAAATTTTCTATTCTTTTCCTCTCTTCATCAGTCGTGTAGACATCTACACTCCTTCTTCATCGAGAAAAATCTCCTGAAAATTTTCCTCCCGGAAATACTAAAATAATTTCGACCAATTACTTATTCAGATTTGATTTGCTATCTTTGCTAAATAATTAGCCAAAGTTAAGAAAATTTCGGCCAAATGCCAATCCATTTCGGCAGGGACTCAGTCAGGAAATAATTTCAGCAACGCAATGACAGCAGAGCACACAAACGGCAACATCTCCGAAGAGCTCGCCACCCTCGACGCCCGCATCGCCGCCGACGGCAACAACGCCTCGCTCTACATAGAGCGGGGGAAGCTTCTGTGGAAGGTCGGACGCCGCGGCGACGCCATCTCCGACTACCGCCGGGCGGCCGCTCTCGATCCCGACGGCCCCGGCCGACTGCTGGCTGAGCATTCCGACGCGATAATGGATTTCTTCAATCCCGACCTGCTTAATCCCTGAGCGTTCGCTCCACCCTCCCACATTTCTCCACCGCAATGAAATTCAAGCCTTTCACCCTCAATATCTCCGGCCGAATCAGGAAATACGACCGCCCGGCCGTAATGGGAATCCTAAACGTGACGCCCGACTCCTTCTATGCCGATTCGCGCACTCCCGAAGCCGATGCTATCGGGCGCCGGGTAGGAATGATGCTGACAGAGGGCGCCGACATGATTGATGTGGGCGGCTACTCTTCGCGCTCCGGCGCCGACGAGGTCTGCGCTTCCGAAGAGACCGAGCGCGTATGCCGGGGTATAGAGGCTGTAAGGAGCCTGAGCGCCGACATCCCGGTGTCGGTCGACACCTTCCGCGCCGATGTGGCCGAGGCCGCAGTGGCCGCAGGCGCCAATATAATCAACGACATTTCGGGCGGGACAGCCGACGAGGCGATGTTCGCGACCGTGGCGCGGCTTAAAACCCCGTATATTCTGATGCACATGCGCGGCACCCCGCAAACAATGCAACAGCTCACGGACTACACCGACGTGACAGCCGACGTGATTGCCGAACTCTCCGCCCCGCTCCACCGCCTTCAGCTCATGGGCGTGGCCGACGTGATAATCGACCCAGGATTCGGATTTGCCAAGACCACCGAGCAGAATTACGAGCTGATGCGCAATCTGCCTGCAATCGAATCGATGCTCGGGCGCCCGGTGCTCGTAGGCATATCGCGGAAATCAATGATTACCCGGATTGCCGGCTGCACACCGGCTGAAGCCCTTCCGGGCACGATAGCACTCGACACATTTGCCGCGATGGCCGGAGCATCGATTCTGCGCGTGCACGACGTCGGTGCGGCCCGTCAGGCGCTCGACGTGACGCTCGCCATCGAGGGGCAGTTTCCCGCTTCATTCCACTAACAGCCCGACCGCCATATGATTGAATCATTCGGAATAAAAGATGTGCTCGACATTCTGATCGTGGCCCTGATGCTTTATTATCTCTACAAGATAATGAAGGAATCGGGCACAATCAACATATTCTACGGTGTGCTCGCGTTCATTCTCGTATGGGTGGTGGCTGCCGAAATTCTGGAGATGAAGCTTATCGGCACGATTCTCGACAAGGTGATGAGCATCGGGCTGCTGATTCTTGTGATTATCTTCCAGGACCAGATCAAGCGCTTCCTGGTGGAACTCGGGTCGAAAAAACGATGGACGTTTCTCACATCGCTCTTCCATCACCGCGACAAAGACACTGAAAACGACATACATACGCGAGTGATGCCCATCGTGGTGGCGTGCATCAACATGTCGAAAAGCAAGACGGGCGCCCTGATAGTAATCCAGCAGGACGTATCGCTCGAGAACTACGAAAAAAGCGGCGACGAAATCGACGCTCTAATCAACAGCCGCCTTATCGAGAATATATTCTTCAAAAACTCGCCGCTCCACGACGGCGCGATGATAATCGACGGCGGAAAAATCAAGGCCGCCGGCTGCATCCTGCCCGTGAGCCACGACCGCAACGTGCCGCGCTCGCTGGGGCTGCGCCACCGCTCGGCGCTGGGTATCTCGCAGGCCACCGATGCCTTCGCCATAGTGGTGAGCGAGGAGACCGGCGCCATCTCCACCGCCTACCGCGGCAAACTCTCCACACGCCTGACCTCCACCGAGCTCGAGAAGCGCCTATCCGCCCTCACCACCATCTGAAATGCCTCCTGCAGGGGAGTCGACGAGGCCGAAAAAGTAGTTAAGCTATGCGCAAAATCCTGTTGCTGCTGTGTGCGATTGTCGGCGCACTGACGTTCACCTCCGAGGCAGCAAAAAAAATCAAAATCAACGTTATTCCTGAGACGGCTAAAATTTATATCGACGGCCAATTGGTAGGAGAAGGAACTTACCAGGTTAAATTCGAAAAAGGTGTAGATTTCTATGTAGTGAAAGCCGAAGCTCCAGGCTATATCACCCGAACATACCGCCTTCTCAAATCCAACCCCAAAAACACTGTGCTTTACGTTCTTCCGGAGGATGATGCTTTCGGCGCATCAATCGGAAGCGAGGACGGCTACGACATAGCCAACCGCTGGTGTGAAGTCAGATGCCGGAAAGACATGACGGAAGACGTGGTATGGAAACGCCTTATCAGTGTAATCACCAACTATTTCGAAAACATCGAGGTGCGCGACAAGACAGCCGGCTGAATTAAGACAGGATGGCGTACGACCAAACTCAAATACACCACCATACGCACACGGATGGAGGTTCGCATGCAGTTCATTGATGAAGGGGTACTTGCCTACCGTGTACGCATTTCGGTTGAGAAAAAAGACAATGACTGTCATGGAGTTGACTGCTACAAGCCCTACGACCGCCTGATTCGCGCATACGAACCCCTGGTGCAGGAACTCCAGACTTCGGTAGGCGGAGGCGAATAAACCTTTATTTCCACAATAGTATATATAATCATGAAATTCAACCGCATACTTATTGTGGCTGCCGCCATGGCGTGCGTGGCAACATTCAATGCCGACGCGCGTCTGCTTGAGAAACTGACAAATAAAGTCAAGCAGCTCACCCACAAGGAGCAGTCCTCAAAAGAACCGGCCGCAGAAATGGCATATGATGCCGAACAGCAGGGAGAGGAGTCTGTGTTCGGCACAACCGACCTGTCGACCATCGACCCCAAAATCAAGGCGCAGATAGAAAAATTTATCGGCGCAGACATGATGGATTTGCTGAAGGAGTACGACATGCAGCACGTAGCCATCAACGACCCGCAGTATGAATGGTCGCAATACGACGACAAATTCGGCAAATCCGAATTGAAAGACAATATTTTGGAACTTGAGGCCAAAAAAGACGATACATATGGCGTGACCGTTACCGAACTACCGTTATTCACACCGGAAAGGCCCTTTATATTCGGTGTATGGCTTAAAGAAGCCGACATCAACGATGAAAAAGGTGTAGGAATCGTATTCGACGTGGCCGATAACCGCAATTACAAGACCATAATGGTAACGAAGAAAAACTACATGTACACCACATGTAAAGAAGGAATCACATCCATCGTGAAACGCGGCCTTATAAAGCACGGAAAATTCGGCATAAACATGATGATTCGTCTGGAGAACGACAAAATGCACTTCTATCTCAACGGGCTGGAGCAGGCAACCGTCAACAAGGTGTCGGTCGAGAACCAGAATTTCGGAGTAATCGTATCGCCGAAAGGCAAATGCAAGTTAATATCCTTCTCATTCGGGATTCCGGTCGAGACCTCAGAATCCGAGCAATCGACTTCGGAAACCTGATTACACCCATACCGCATCCTTCTACCGCGCGGCGCCACGGCCTTAAAGGCCTTGGCGCCGCTCTCTATTATTCAAAATATCGGGCTAAAGCCCTCAAGCGCAACCAAATTTAAGGGGAGGGAGGGATGGAAAAAGGGGAAAGGCGAACCGGGGAGGGGGGTTAGTCGAAGACGTCGGCGATGGATTCCTCGGGGCCGTCGGATTCGGGGGCCGCATCCCAGAATTCCTTGTCGCAGAGGCTGGAGAAGTCGACATCAAAGGTGGCGCTCTGCGAGTATGGCAGGGAGGGGTCGGCGTATACCTTGCTCATATACAGGCCATAGATGGGGAGAGCCATGGCTGCGCCCTGGCCGTTGGCCATGTTGTTGAAGTGGATGTAGCGCTCGTCGCCGCCTACCCATACGCCGCTTACGAGTTCAGGAGTGAATCCCATGAACCATCCGTCGGCGTTGTAGTTGGTGGTACCTGTCTTGCCGCCCATCTGCGCGGTGATGTTGTAGGGAGCGCGGCGCACGCGGTTGCCGGTGCCTCCGTCGACTACGTTGAGGAGCATCGAGAGGATTTTAGCATAGGCCTTCTCGGAAATCACCTCGGTGTGGGTGGTGTTGAACTCGGAGATGACGTTGCCGTTGGAATCGGCTATGGCGGTGACGAACAGGGGGGCGGCGCGCATGCCGTTGTTGGCGTAGGCGGTGTAGGCGCCAACCATCTCCTTGATGGAAACCTCGCATGAGCCGAGACAGAGCGACATCACGGGATCGATATGGTTGGTAATGCCGAAATTGTGCATGTTGCGCACAAGGGTGGTAGGCGAAAGCTGCGCCATAAGGCGTGCGGAAATCCAGTTGTTGGAGTTGGTGAGGGCCCAGCGGAGGTCGACCATCTCGCCAACGCGTGCGGAGCCGGAGTTGCGCGGCGCCCAGGGGCGCCCGCTCTCGTCGGTGAACACGGGCTGGGTGTTCGACAGCATATCGCAGGGAGTGAAGCCCTCTTCCATAGCGTAGGTATAGAGGAACGGCTTGATTGTGGAGCCGATCTGGCGACGGCCTGTCGACGCCATGTCGTACTGGAAGAATGTGAAATTCGGGCCGCCGACATAAGCCTTCACGTGGCCGTTGCGCGGGTCCATGCTCATGAATCCGGTGCGGAGGAAGTGCTTCTGCCAGAGCAGAGAGTCGCGAGGAGTCATCACGGTGTCGACTACGCCGTCGTAGGAGAAGACGTTCATCTCGCGCGGCGTATTGAAGGAGGTGCGTATTTCCTCATCGCTTGCGCCGGCGGCTTTCAGCACCCGGTAGCGCTCGGTCTGCTTTATGGCGTGGTTGATAAGGTTTTCAACCTTAACATTGCCGAGTTCCTGGGCGTTGCTGGTGTACGGGGCGTTGCGGCTTCCACGCTTCTCGCGGAAGAAGGCCTTCTGAAGGGCACTCATATGCTGCTTGACGGCATCCTCGGCATACTGCTGCATACGCGAGTCGATGGTGGTGTAGATCTTGAGGCCGTCGGAATAGATGTCGTATTTGGTGCCGTCGGGCTTGGGGTTTTTCTCGATCCATCCGAAAAGGGGATTTTCCTCCCAGGCTATGGAATCGTCGACGTAGCGCTGGTGTTCCCATCCGCGGTAATCGGACAGCACGGGCTTCTTGGCCGAAAGTATGCGGCGGAGCTCTTCGCGGAAATAGGGCGCGAGGCCATCCTTGTGGTCGACGCGGTGGAAGTCGAGTTCCAGCGGCAACTGCTTGAGCGAATCAGCCTGCGCCGCGGTGAGCATCCCTTGCTTCTCCATCTGCTCGAACACTGTGTTGCGGCGCAGACGCGTACGTTCGGGATGGCGCACGGGATTGTAGTAGGCGGGATTCTTCACCATTCCGACGAGTGTGGCTGCCTCCTGGATGTTGAGGTCCTTGGCGGCTTTCCCGAAATATACCCACGCGGCCGACTTGATTCCCACGGCGTTGTAGAGGAAGTCGAACTGGTTGAGATACATCTTGATAATCTCATCCTTCGAGTAATAGCGCTCGAGCTTCACGGCTATCATCCATTCTATGGGTTTCTGGAGCGCACGGTTGATGATGCCGTGGGTGGCGGGGGAATAGAGCTGTTTGGCCAGCTGCTGGGTGATGGTGGAGCCGCCGCCGGCGTTTTTCTGGCGCATGATGAGCGTCTTGACGAGCACACGCATGAATGCGCGCATATCGATGCCGGAATGGTCCTCGAAACGGGCATCCTCGGTGGCGATGAGAGCGTCGATCACGTGCTGCGAGATTTCGTTGTAGTCGGCGTATACGCGGTTGCCCGAATTGCGGTAGTAACGGCCCATTTCCTCGCCGTCGGCCGTATAGAGAACGGTGGCGAACTTATCGTTGGGGTTCTTCAGCTCCTCGACCGGCGGCATATAGCCTATCCAGCCGTTGTAAATCAGCAGGAAAAATACGAGCATGGCTGCGAAGCCGATTGCAAATATTTTCCATATCCATCCGATAATAAAGCGGTTGCGGCTCCGGCGCGCCGACATATCCTGGGTATTGTTTGCGATCATTCGTAATGATGGTTTCAGACCCACAAAGTTAGCAAATTCCCTATTGAAGTCATTTAAACTTTTTCTTAAAATAGCTTCACCCGACGTATTCTTTTCAAAGAAAAAGTTTAAACGACTTCATAAGGAGTGGCAGAGCTAAACGTTTTTTAGTAATTTTGCCGAAAATTGCCCGAATACATTTATGAGCCATACCCATAACCCCTCACTGCTGCCTCCCGACCGCGAGGAGGGCACTTTCAACCTGATGCAGAGCGTGAAACGTCGCTTTTACGCCATGCGCAACGGAATGCTGGCCGCCCAGATGCGCCAGGGTGGAGTCGACTACCGCATAAACTTCGGCCTCAACATCCCGCAGATCAAAGATATAGCCGCTGAGCTCATTGCAAGCGGCCTCTCGGCCGCCGAACTCGCCTCGCTTGCCCGTGCGCTATGGGACAACGAGAGCACCCGCGAGAGCCGGCTGCTGGCACCGATGATTCTGCCGCCGGAAGCAGCTCCTGAGGTAGCAGCCAGATGGATGGAAGAGGCACAGACGGCCGAGATTGCCGACATGCTCTGCCATTCGCTGCTGCGGCGACTTGATTGCGCGCCCGGCCTCGTAGCGGCAGCCATGGCCTCCCCTACCGGACGACTCGGGACCTACACTCCCCTCCGGTTGCTGGCCAACCTTCTCGCATCGGGAAGAATAAGCGCCGACGAGGCAGAGAAAACAATGGCGGCATCCCCGGCCGAGGACGGAGACGCCGCAATGGTAAAGCGCCTGAGGACGCAGATTGAGCAGGAAATCAGCGCTCAGCGATTACTGTGAGGACTCCCGACCTGTCGAAACAGATTTCGTTGAACACAGGGTCGCTGATTTCAAGTCGGTAGCCGTCGCGCTCCATCTCGTGGACGCCCTCCACGCTGTCGCGGAAACCATTGTTCTCAAGCAGATTATAGAGCTTACCGGGCACCACCGCCTTCAGCAGATAGGGCGAGAGCGAATAATTTTCGGGAGCCGTAATGTCGGTAATCGCACCTTTCGAATCGAACGTCATGAGAATGCCGTTGGCAAGCCCGACGGTATAGGTCGACGAGGCATAAGTCTTGTCGCAGCGCACTATGGCGTGGCCGTCGCAGTAGCGTTCCAGAAACTTTCTTGCCTTCGAGGGGAGTTTGGAATAATCCACACTCCCGGCCACAGCCGGCCCTACTCCGGCAAAAGCCACGGCGCCTGCGGCGCCCTCCACGGGAGCTATGATATTATCATTCAAATCGGTCTCGGGAGTCAACCCGAAGCCCGTTGCCGGGACCCACATCGCCACGGCTGCAATCAGCAAAGGGAAGAAACTTTTAAACGCTTTCATAATCGTGAGTTTTAACGGATGATTGAAATCCCTCTCACACTCTCACAAATAAAACGTCCCCCACCCTCCGCGGGTTCACTACCTTGCCATCCATCATCTATCTTTTAACTCCGGTGTCAGCGGGCACGCAGAATGCCGCTGTTGATGCTCTTGTCGACGTTGCCGCTGTCGTGGCGGGTTTTCTTACCGAAATCAAAGGTATATGAAGCCTTCAGGTAGGCAGACTGCCGGTTGACGGGAGAATACTGCACGCTCTCCGAACGATACTGGGGTGTGTCGGTCCACGACCGGTAGCGGGGATGCCGGTAAAACGGGTTACTGAAGCCACCCTCAAGCCGGAAGGCGCCCTTGCTCCAGCTGCCGGAGATGCCGTAGTCCCAGACAGTGCGTGTGATTGTTCGGTCGTACCCTCAGACTGCGGCCGTCGAGCAGGCACTCCCCCGAGGAAGGGTAACGCAGCCCGGCCATAAGGTGCATCAACGTTGTCTTTCCGGCTCCATTGGCTCCCATGAGCAGATGAATGCCCGCATGGAGCTCGCAGGAGATATCCCGCAGTGCTGCCTCATTTTTCCGATAGCTGCAACAGGCGTCGCGTAGTGTTATCATACCCAAGTATTAAGTAACTGTTCAAAAATGATTTATATGATCCTGATCTAATTATTTTCACTGTCGCGGTCTGATTATTCAGACCGGCTGCTTATCGCTGCAAATATTGCTTTGCGGTGTAGTGATGCACATATGCGCATCTCTATACCGCAAAGGTTCAGATTAAAATTATTCCCGCAAATTTTTCCCTCAAAAATTTCTCGCAAAATTCATAGTTCCACAAAAAAAAGCATGTGCAAACGGCAAATAAAACCGGCGTATGCCCCGATTATAGAGAGAGGGATGCGATTTGGAGGGCGGAAGGAGGAAAATTAGAGGAATTATTGTTATCTTTGCGTTTCTGAGGGTCTGCGCCTGGCCTACAGCCGGCGCACAAACCCGAATATCAAGCAAATAAGCATTTCTCTTGAAAAGTTCATCACTAAATAAAGCTGACGGAGCGGCGACAGGGGCTGCCGCCGCAAGCAATCCTAACGGCTTGCGGAGCGTGCTGGTGGCGCGTTTTTCGGCACTGGGCGACGTGGCGATGACCGTGCCGGTAGTCTACAGCGCGTGCCGCTGCTACCCCGACGTGCAGTTCACCTTCCTGACGCGCCGCTCAATGACGTCGATTTTCCTCAATCCGCCGGAAAATCTGCGCGTAGTGGGCCTCAATCTTGAGCAGGACTACCACGGCGCAGGGGGGCTCTGGCAGCTCTTCGCCGAGCTGCGCGAAAAGTTCGCGTTCGACGGCTTCATCGACCTCCACGACGTGCTCCGCACCAAGCTTCTAGGCCTTTTCTGCCGACTGCATGGAATCAAGGTTTCGGTAATCAACAAAGGGCGCCGGGGCAAGCGCGCCCTTACGCGCCGCCACAGCAAAGTGCTACTGCCTCTGCAGTCCACACGCGCACGCTACCGTCAGGCCTTCCACCGCATCGGGCTTCCGGTTACGAACCGCTTCCACGGCCTCTACGGCGACAGCGCCGCGGCGCCCGCGGAGGCCTACGCAGCCATATGCCAGCCCAAATCCGGCGGAACCCGCTGGATAGGTATCGCCCCCTTCGCCAAACACGAAGGGAAAATCTACCCTGCGGATCTGATGGAAAAAGTGGTCGGCACACTGGCCGCGATACCGGATACGGAAATTTTCCTTTTCGGTGGAGGCGAGAAGGAAGCGCAGGTGCTCGACGGATGGGCCGAACGCTATCGGGGTGTACGCTCGCTCGCCGGAAAACGCTACGGCTTCCCTGCCGAGCTGGCGCTTGTGAGCCACATCGACGTAATGGTGTCGATGGATTCGGCCAACATGCATCTGGCCTCGCTCGTGGGCACCCCTGTAGTGAGCATATGGGGTGCCACCCATCCTTACTGCGGTTTCAAAGGATGGCGCCAGAGCGAGGACGATATGGTGCAACTGCCGATGACGTGTCGCCCCTGCTCGGTATTCGGCCAGAAACCATGCTTCCGGGGCGACTACCTCTGCCTGCGCGGCATATCGCCCCAGAGTATAGTCGACCGCGTGGTGCGTCATCTTCCGCCGGCTCGCGGCTCCTGAATGTTAAAACTTACGCTACCATCGCCTTACGCAAACCATCGACGGTGACCACGCGTTGAAATCTTAAAACCAAAAACCAACAAACTACCACCTCTATACCAACGATGGCATACAGACTCAAAACACTCTCACGTCGCCTGGCGGCTTGCATGCTCATGGCTTTCTTTGCCACGAGCCTGCTTACTGCGCAGGTGCCCGCAACCTACTACCGCACATGTACCGGTAAAAGCGGCGCCGACCTGAAAAACGCCCTCCACACTCTGATTTACACCCACAATGAGGTGTCGAGCTACAATGCCCTTCCCAGCTACTTCCGTAAAACCGACGTATATCCTCGGGGCAACTCGCGCTACGGGCAGTGGTGGGACATGTATTCCGACATTCCCCTCCGCACCTCATCATTCAGCGGCCTCAATCGCGAGCATTCGCTGCCGAAATCGTGGTGGGGAGGCTCGACCACCACACCCGCCTTCGTCGACCTCTATCACCTCTACCCCAGCGAGATGGACGCCAACATGGCAAAAAGCAACTTCCCGCTCGGCGAGGTAAGCACGCCGTCGTTCAACAATTCCATCACCAAAGTCGGCTACCCGGTATCTGGCCAGGGTGGCGGCGCACAAAAGGTGTTCGAGCCGGCCGACGAGTATAAAGGCGATTTCGCCCGCACATATTTCTACATGGCCACCTGCTATCAGAACCTTAGCTGGAAGTACACCTACATGCTGAGCAACAATACCTTCCCCACGCTCAACGCGTGGTCGGTGAATCTTCTGCTGAAATGGCACCGTCAGGACCCGGTAAGCGAAAAAGAGCGCACACGCCAGGAGGAGGTCTACAAAGTGCAGTCCAACCGCAATCCCTTCATCGACTATCCCGAACTCGCGGAATATATCTGGGGCAACAAGCAGGGACTGCCGTGGACACCCGGCTCGGGAACGGAGCCTGAGGGCGACCCCGAGCTGATCGCGCCCGTCAACGGCCTTGAACTTGAATTCGGCGAACTTGCCCTGGGCGACCAGGCTTCGTCGGTAGTGATTTTCCAGGGAGTGGATCTGGTGAATCCGATTGCCCTCAACATAACAATATATGAGCGCACCTCCGATGCCGACCTGCGCGCCCAGTATCAGGAATGGGCCAAAATGTTTACGGTCGACACCAAATCGCTCTCGGCGGCAAGCGTCAACCGCGACGGTGGCGTGGCCGTGCGCGTCAACTACTCCCCCACAGGCCTGGGCCAGCATCTGGCCAAGCTCTCGATCGAGGGCGATCCCAATGCGGCCTCGCGTTCGGTAGTGCTCCGCGGAACCGGATGTGCCGTACCCTCCCTGTCTAAAATCGAGGCGCTCGCAGCCACCGACGTGACCGGCGAAAGCTACACCGCCCGATGGGCAACCGCCCCGCTCTCTGAGGCCGTGGACTATTATGTGATTACCCGCACCATAATCAACGGCTCCAACACCACTACCGAAACCATCGAGGCCGAAGCGGCCGACGATTCGATGACGGCCGAATATCCCATCACAGGCTGCATCCCCGGAACGCAGGAGACCTATACCGTTCAGAGCTCACGCCTGGGCCACCTCTCGCCGATGTCGAATGTAATAACCGTCAATCTCCAGAGCGGCATAGCCGACGTGGTCGACGACAACCCGCTCGGATGGATAATCTATCCCGGAGGTGTGCGCATAGTATGCGGAGAGCCCCATACCGGAGTGCGGATATACGACACTCTCGGACGCCAGATCCGCTACATCGACCGGGTGGAGAACAACACCGAAATCGAGCTTCCCTACGGCGCGTTCTTCATCGTGACCGACCAGCAGCATTCACCCGCCAAAATACTCGTAAAACCCTGAGAATGGAGCAGACCAAGCAACGCATAATGCTGGTGATCAACCCTATTTCGGGCACCGGCACCAAGCGCGGAGTAGCCGGGAACGCCGAGCGCGAGCTCGGCTCCCGCGGCTTCGACGTCGACGTGCGCATCACCTCCGGCCGCGGTGACGCCACGCGTATGGCGCGTGAGGCCGCCGACGCCGGCTACTACGGCGTGCTGGCTTGCGGGGGCGACGGAACCGTCAACGAGACCGCACGCGCCCTCTGCGGTTCCCAGACCGCGCTCGGGATTCTCCCGGCCGGCTCAGGCAACGGCCTGGCCCGGCATATCGGCATCCCGGTTGACGTCGACATGGCCCTCGACATCGTCACGAAGAACAACATTATCCCCGTGGACTACGGGTCGGTAAACGGCAACCCATTCTTCTGCACTTTCGGAATGGGATTTGACGCCGCCGTAAGCCACCGCTTCGCCCGCCAGGGCCGACGCGGCCTGCTCAGCTATATCAAGAGCGCCGTGAGCGAGTACGTGCAGTTTCGCCCGCAGACATACACCCTCAGCGCCAACGGCAAGATTCTCACCGAGAAAGCCTTCCTTGTAGCCGTGGCCAACGCCTCGCAGTGGGGCAACAACGCCTACATAGCCCCCCAGGCAAGCATCACCGACGGGCTGCTCGACATAATAATAGTGCACAGCGGCAGCCCCATCGATGCCGCCGTGATGGGAATGGACATCTTCACCGGGTTCATCAACAAGAATACCATGGTGCATTGCTTCCGCGCCCCGGCAGCAGTAATCTACCGCAACGCCCCCGGAGAGGCCCATATCGACGGCGAACCGATAATGCTCGACAACATCCTCGACATCCGCTGCCACCACCGCCAGCTGCGCGTGTTCGCCCCCGAAGCCGACAACGGCCCGGTACGCCCCATCGTAACCCCCGTCAAAGAATTTTTCCGAGATGCGAAAATCTCGATCTCGCATCTGTTCAAATCCTTCACCACTCCCGGCGACTGACAGGAAAAGCCCATATAACGCGAAGAAATGCGTCAATACCCGAACCTTTTACCCTGCGACGCCGTTATATTCACGAACTACGTTACGACTATGAGTTTATGAAAGGCAATATTGGAATTTTAATGGTGATAGCAGTAATGTGTCCCTCAGGCAGCATAGCCTGGGGGATGCCTGCTATTACCCCCGCGGCCGGAACCGCCGCAGATGCGGTCCCCGCCCCTCCCGAAACACTCGACGCCCTGATCGAGAGGCTCGACACGCTTTCGCCCTTCAGCGCCTCTGTGGCCTATGAAGTCTCGCTGGCGATGACCGACGAGGATGTGGTCTACAACCTCGACATAGCCTCCTCGTCGGCGCCGGCCGATACACGTTTCGGCGCCGATTACCTCATCGACTGGGCTCTGGAGCGCAAAGGCGAGACTCACAAGGGATTCATCGCCTACTTCGACGGCCACTGCTACCGCTATCGCGACAACCGCCTGCAGGAGTATCATTTCAACTGGGATTCCATTCCGTTCATTTCGGCCGACGGAGGCGTGCAGGCCAACGGTCAGTTTGTCGACCTTCTGCCGCGGTCGATTGCCCGTCAGCTTAGAGACATGGCGAAATCCGACAATTTCACTATCGGCTACGAGCCCTCCACCCGCAGCGGCAATCGCGCAGTCAGCATAGTCACCGCGTCGCAAAACGTGCAGGGATACGTGGGCCGCAACTTCCGGCTTACAGTCGACCGCTCCACCGGCCGCCCGCTCAAGATGGAAAACGAATACAATCCGGCACAGATTTCCGAGCAGTCGGTGCGTGCTATCTACACATACCCCGAAAGTGGCGACACCGCGCAGGCTCTCCGCCCCGTAGCCACCGAAGAGCAGCTGATGGCGCTGTATCCCGAAGTATTCGAAAATTTCCGTGAGAGCAACTACAGCATAGAGAACATACGCGGTCAGCGTCTGCCCGGATTCTCACTTCCCACCCCTACGGGCGAGCGCTACACCCGCGCCAAGGGCAATCCCTTCAAGGCGCCCACCGTAGTGGCGCTTCTTTCGGCCGATAATGCAGCCGCGGCGCCCACCATAGTGGCTCTCCGCAAAGCCATCGACTCGATGCCACGCGAAGTCGACCTGATCATGGTGTTCACCGGTTCGCATATCGACAGCATCGAGGAGGCGGCCGGTCCCGGGCTGCGCGCCGGCGAAGCCATACTGATGAGCGGCAAATCGCTTGCGCGCGACTGCGGCACCTCGGTCTTTCCTACCGTTCTCATCGCCGATACCGACGGAACTGTAGCCGATGTACTGCTCGGATTCAACAACTCCATGACTCAGGACGTTATACAATCGATAGCCCTGCTTAAATAACCATTAAACGAAAAGAAACATTCAATCTAATAATATGGAAACCATCTACTTCAACGGCACACCCTGCCACACCGCCGGCACACTCCCCGAAGTGGGTACTAAAGCCGCCTGCTACACTTTCGTAACACCCGAACTGAAAGAAATCCACTGCGCCGACTTTCACGGCAAACGCGTGGTGCTCAACGTATTTCCAAGCCTCGACACTCCCGTATGCGCCGCCTCCGTACGCCGCTTCAACAACGAGGCCGCAAGCCTGGAAAATACCGTGGTGCTCTGCGTGTCGATGGATTTACCCTTCGCCGCCGGACGCTTCTGTGAAGCCAACGGAATCACCAACGTGATTCCCGCATCGGCCTTCCGCTCGCCACTCTTCGCCGAGAAATACGGACTCCAGATGGTCGACGGACCGCTTGCCGGACTGCTCGCACGCGCCGTAATAATCCTCGACGGCGAACGCAACGTTGAATACGTCGATCTCGTAAGCGAAATCACGGAAGAGCCCAAATACAAGGAGGCTCTCGACGTGCTCCGCCGCAAATAAAAAACTTCATTTTAGTATTTTTCGCCCCAAGCCGACCTCGAAGCGTCGTCGTGGGGCGTCTCTTATTTATTGTATTGTTGGGGAATAATCTTTAATTTTGCAGTGATAAGTAATAATTATGAACAGTTACTTATGAATATCAAGAAGACCAACGTAGCCAGATTGCTCGACAAGGCCAGGATAAGCTACGAGCTGATTCCGTATGAGGTCGACGAGTCGGACCTCTCGGCCGACCATATCGCCACGCAGCTTGGCGAGGATATCAACTGCGTTTTCAAGACGCTCGTGCTCCAGGGGGAATACCCCGGACGCAATTCGGCAGCATCGAATGCCGCCGGCTATTTCGTATGCGTGGTGCCTGGTAACTCCGAAGTCGACCTCAAGAAGGCCGCACGCGCTGCCGGCGCGAAAAAGGCTGACCTCATTCCGATGAAAAACCTGCTCGGACTGACGGGCTACATACGCGGCGGCTGTTCGCCCGTGGGGATGAAGAAACCGTTCCCAACCTTCTTCCACTCCACAGCTACCGACTTCCCCGCAATCTATGTCAGCGCCGGGGTGCGTGGACTCCAGGTGAAGCTCGCCCCGGCCGACCTCATCGGCTACGTCGGAGCTCAAGTATGCGATCTCACCGTCTCGCCCGAGACCGAGTAAGAGAACAACTAAACCATATTAACCTTCAACACCATAGCTCCTTGAATACATTCGGCCGCCTCTACAGGCTCACATCGTTCGGCGAAAGCCACGGCCCCGCTATCGGGGGCGTTATCGACGGCCTCCCTGCGGGAAGCGTCGTCTCGCTCGCAGCCGTGCAAGCCATGCTCGACCGCCGCCGTCCGGGTCAGTCGACGCTTACCACCGCGCGCCGCGAAGCCGACCGCGTGCGATTTCTCTCCGGTCTGATGACCTACGACACAGAATCGAAAGAGCTCGCGGCTCTCACGCCCGATACCGACCGGGCCGTGGCGCTCGGCACGCCGATAGGCTTCATAGTTGAAAACGCCGACCACCGTTCAGCCGACTACGACCGATTGAAAAACATCTACCGTCCCTCCCACGCCGACTACGCCTGGCAACAGCGCTACGGGCTGCGCGACTGGCGCGGAGGTGGCCGGTCGTCGGGCCGTGAGACCATATCACGCGTAGTGGCCGGAGCGCTGGCTATGCAGATGCTCGACCTCAGCGGGATAACCATCAGCTCGCGCATCGCAGCGCTCGGCGACCTTACCGACCCGACAAAAGAGCAAATCGAGCAGGCTGTGGCCGACGCCAAAGCCGACGCCGACAGCCTCGGCGGCATCGTGGAATGCACCATTGCGGGTGTACCAGCCGGAGTTGGCGAACCGGTATTCGGCAAGCTCCAGCAGAGCCTCGCCTCCGCCATGCTTTCCATCGGAGCCGTGAAGGGATTCGACTACGGCATGGGCTTCCGTGGCGTCTGCGCCCGCGGAAGCAGCGTGGCCGACGAGTTCATCTCCAGTCCAGAAGGAAAAATCACGACCTCCACCAACCATTCCGGCGGCATCCAGGGAGGAATCTCAAACGGGATGGATATAAATTTCCGCGTTGCCGTGAAACCTACCCCCACAATCGCCCGGCCCCTCCAGACGGTCGACGCCGAGGGAAAACCGACCGTAGTCGAAGCCCACGGTCGCCACGACCCGTGTATTCTGATGCGCGTGCCGGTCGTAATCGAAGCGATGGCCGCCATAGCCCTCTACGACGCGATGCTCCAGCGCTCGGTAGGCGCTGAAATACTCTGAAAGCGGCCAAACTACGACAGATGAGCCAGTTCTACCGCGACTACGCCGACTTCCTGCGCGAACGCTTTGACGGAAAGATGCAGAAAATCACCGTCGACGCCGGATTCAGCTGCCCCAACCGCGACGGCACCATAGGCCGCGGCGGCTGCGTGTACTGCAACAACCTATCCTTCTCGCCCATGCCGTCGCGCGGCAGCATCGCCGCACAGATTGAAGCCGGAAAGGCATTTTTCGCCCGCAAATATCCGCGTATGCGCTATCTGGCATATTTCCAGAGCTACACCAACACCCACGGTCCTATCGACCGGCTTATGGAACTGTATAGCGAAGCCTTGGCTACAGAAGGCGTCGACGGCCTGATAATCGGCACACGCCCTGACTGCGTGTCCGACGAGTTGCTCCGCGCCCTCTCCGCGCTCGGCAGCCCCGTAATAATGGAATACGGCGCTGAAAGCTCGCACAACGACACCCTCCGGGTTATAAACCGCTGCCACACATGGGAGCAGACCGTCGACACCGTGGAGCGAACCGTAGCCGCAGGGCTTCCCGTAGGGCTGCATTTCATAATGGGCCTTCCCGGCGAAACAGAGGAGATGATGCTGCAGACCGCCGCGCGCGCCACGCGCCTCCCCATTTCCACCCTGAAATTCCATCAGCTCCAGATAATCTCAGGCACACCCCTCGCCCGTGAAATCCAAGGCCTCACCTACCCCTACACATCAGAAACATCAGCCACATCCGAAGCATCAGACACATCCACCACATCCACCCGGATACAAAACAGGCCGACCTTCCGCGGCCGGCCTATTGAAATATTTTCTGTCGATGCCTATATCGACCTGTGCGTCAGAATTGTAGAGACTATAGTGCGCGAAAATCCTTCGATAGCCATCGAACGGTTCACATCGCAGGCACCCGCCGAAATGCTGATTGCCCCGCGCTGGGGACTGAAGAACTATCAGTTCGCCCACCTGCTCGAAAAGGCTCTCAAAGAGCGCTTCAACGCGTAAGTACGATATTTTTTTCGCTGGCAATGCGGCGCATGTTGAGCACCGCGTAGCGCATGCGGCCCAGGGCGGTGTTGATGCTCACTCCGGTTGCCTCGGCAATCTCCTTAAAGCTCATATTGCGATAGAACCGCATATCGAGCACCTCGCGCTGAAGCTCGGGGAGCGCCTCCATGATGCGGCGCACGTCGGTATTGATCTGCGAGGTAATAATGATGTCCTCGATATTCTCCTCGCTGAGGTCCTTGCGGTTGAGCATGTCGGTCTCCTGCTGGTCGGCCGATATGGTGTTCTCGCTCTTGCCCTGACGGAAAAAGTCGATGATGAGGTTGTGGGCGATGCGCGTCACCCATGCGGAGAATTTTCCGGCATCGGTGTAGCGGCCCTGCTTAATGGTCATGATGGCCTTGACGAATGTCTCCTGGAAAATATCGTCGGCAACATCCTTGTTTTTAACTATGTTGAGTATGTAGTTGAAAATGTGGCCCTGATGGCGACGCAGCAGTGTGTCGAAAGCTGTGTTATCGCCCTTGGCGTAGGCATTGACCAGCATCTCGTCGGTCTGCCGATTCATTTTTTGCATTTCAGTCTGTGTAAAAAAGATTAAGTACAGGTAGATCTATAGGCAATAGTTTTTAGTTTACAATGCGGATTTTTAATTATCCATCGGTTGGTTAAACAGGATTGATAACGAGTGATTGAAGAATATGTGACCGTAAAAAATTTACAACTGTGTTCGGATGTTAGCCTCACTCGGAGGCCGTATTCCGAATGCAAAGTTAAGAAAAACCACTCAAAAAACAAAAGAAAGGATTCTCACACCCACGTTTTTAGCATTTTTGTGACCCAAAAAGCAATAAAGCCGCCTCCAGGGCGTTGTAAGGCCAACCGGAGAGAGCTGTTTTTATCGAATTTCACAAAAGCCGGATGCGGAAGGCCCCCTTGCGCTCACGACCGCTTGCGGTAAGTGGCGGCCGCAAGCAGGCAGGCACCCACCGCCAGGAGGGCGAGCATGGCGAAAGGCTGCCACAGCTCGGCTACCGGGGTACCTTTCAGATATATGGCGCGCATTATTTCATTGAAATAGCGCGGCGGCACCACATAGGTGAGTGTCTGCGCCCATACAGGCATCGACCCGATTGGCGTAAAGAGTCCTCCCATCAATTGGAAAATGATTACAAGAGCCATCATCACGAAAATACTCTGCAAGATGGTGGACGAGCGGTTTGCCACGGCCACCCCTATACCCGACATCACCAGACTGAACAGCAGCGAAGCCAGATAGATAGCCCACACACTCCCCTGCGGAGTAAGTCCGTAGACCAAACGCCCGATAAGTATCCCCTCGGTAATCACGAGCATAGCCACTACCCAGAAAGGGAGCAGTTTGGAAAGAATGAATGTAAATTTGCCCACTGGAGTCACGTTTATGGCCTCGATAGTGCCTGTTTCCACCTCGCTCACAAGGTTGAGCGTCGGCAGAAATCCGCATATCATAATGAGAATCACCACCATAAGCGCCGGAACCATATAGTTGTGAAAATCAAGCGTGGGGTTGTATAGGTTGAGCACCGCCGGAGAGACAACCTCCACACTCCTTCCCTCGCCTGCATGATACTCCGCGATGGTCTGTCCAACCGACGCACCGACATACTGCGCCCCGAGAAGCCCCTTGGTGGCGTTAACTCCATTGGCCTGAATATCGTAGCAACCACCTCCGGAGCGCTCGAAATGGCGCGGAAGTGTCAGCACCACATCGGCCTCGCCGCGCTCCATCATCGACATGGCCTCAGCCGGCGTCTGTGGCATCCCTACCACATCTATCTCGGCGGGAGCGTCGAGGTCGGCCACCACACGCTCTGACAGACGGCTGTGGTCGTCGTCGACCACGGCCACTGCCACGCGCTTCACGTCAAGATTGGCCACAAGCGGAAGCACGAGCATCACCATAAGCGGCATACCGATTATCACCTTGGGAACAAGCGGATTGCTCCGCATCATCTTGAATTCCTTGCGCAGAAGCGCCCGAAGTATTCGCATGTTCATTGCCTGTCAGCGCGTGTTTTTGAATTTAAGAATGGCGGCCGTAAGTACGGCCACCGTCATGGCTGCGAGCACCGTCACTTCAGTGACCACATAGCCAGCTCCGCTCTGCTGAATCATCAGTGTGCGCATCGCCTGGGTATACCATCGCGCCGGGATGGCACATGAGAGCCACTGAAGCGGAGCAGGCATATTGTCGATGGGGAAAATCATCCCCGAAAGCAGAATTACCGGCAGCATAAACAGTATCGCCGAGATAATCAGAGCCGATACCTGGGTGGACGCGAGCGTGGATACGAGCAGCCCGATTGAAAGCGAGAGTATGATGTAGAGCAGCGATACGGCAACCACGCTCGTCAGCGTGGCCGACAGTGGGATGCCGAGCACACCATAGGCCATGGCGAGCATCACCGCGAGCATCACAGCCGACAGGATGAAGTACGGCACGAGCTTGCCGAAGATTATCGTCGACGGCCTTACGGGCGACACGAGCAGGAGGTCCATCGTGCCACTCTCCTTCTCGCTGACAATCGAGACGGAGGTCATTATGGCGCAGACAAGGATGAAAATCATCCCCATTATGCCCGGAACGAAGTTGTAGGCGCTGCGCATCTGCGGATTGAAAAGCGTGTGGGCCGTCATCTTTGAGCCTTGACTGCCGGCGACCACAGAGGTGAGATAGGCGGTCATCGTCTTGGCCACAGGGGTGTTGGAAGCGTCGACCATAATCTGCGCCATCGGGCGCCCATGGTCGTGGCGTATCATCACCGCAGCGTCGGCCGCACCGCGACGCAGCATTGGCTCCGCCTCAGCCATAGAGACAACCCCATAGAATCGGAAATACTCGTTGGAACCCAGACGGCTCAGAAGCTCGCGGGTCTGGTCGGTCTGCACGTCGACCACGGCCACCACCCTCACCGAGTTCACCTCGGTTGAGATGGCGAACCCGAAGAGCAGAAGCAGCACTATGGGCATAAAGAGCGTGACAAGCATCGTGCGACGGTCGCGCACAATGTGCAGAGCCTCCTTACGTATCATCGCGCCGAAAATTCCGGTCATAAGTCAGTCGCTACGTTTTGCCGACGAGGCCACGGTGCGGAACACCTCGTCGATGGTTTCTACTTTATATCTCTCTTTCAGCGCCCCGGGGGTATCGAGCGCGGCGATGCGGCCGTCGACCATTATTGAGACTCGGTTGCAGTATTCCGCCTCGTCGAGGTAGTGGGTGGTGACGAACACCGTCATCCCTTCGGCGGCAGCCCTTATTATCAGCTCCCAGAAGCGGCGGCGCGTTATGGGGTCGACGCCTCCGGTCGGCTCGTCGAGGAAAAGCACCTGCGGGCGGTGGATGGTCGACACGGCGAAGGCGAGCTTCTGGCGCCACCCCACGGGGAGGTCGGCCACACGCATGCAAGCCACATCGTCCATCTCCAACGCCTTGAACATCAGAGCGCTTCGCTCAGCTATCTCCCGGTCGGAAAGGCCGTAGACAGTAGCAAAAAGGCGGACATTGTCCACAACCGTCAGGGGCTCGTAGAGCGAGAATCGCTGGCTCATATATCCTATGCGCCGCTTTATCTGTTCGGGCGAACGGAGTATATCGCACCCGGCCACAATGCCCCTCCCCTCCGTCGGCCGGCTCAGTCCGCAGAGCATCCGCATGGCGGTGGTCTTCCCCGCTCCGTTGGCGCCGAGGAAGCCGAATATCTCACCGCGACGCACGCTGAAACTTATATGGTCGACGGCGGTAAACGAGCCGAATCGCTTGGTCAGCCCCTCTACCATGATGGCGCAGGCATCTGTCGCGACGCTGCCGACGGGATTTTTCCGATTATCTTCCATTTCTGTCATCGTCTTGCGAAAGGTTGATGAAAAGGTCCTCCACGTCGCCACGCGCCGGGGCTATCTCCACGTCGCCAATCCCCGCCTCTCGAAGCGAACGCATGGCGTCGGAAATGCTGAACCCCGGGGAGGCCTTGAAATGGAGGGAGGCACCGAAGGTATAGCAGTCGTCCACGCCGGGTAGGCTTCTGAGCGCCCCGAGCAGAGGAAAGATATTCCGGCTGCGGGCCTTGTAGAGGTTGTGCGAAGCCTGTTTACAGATATTTTTCGGGGTATCGGTAAGCATGATTCGCCCGCGGTTGATCATCGCCACACGGTCGCATAGCGCCGCCTCGTCCATATAGGAGGTCGATACCATAATTGTCATCCCCTTGCGCGCCAGCGAGCGGAGCATCTGCCAGAACTCGCTGCGCGAAACGGCGTCGACGCCTGTAGTCGGCTCGTCGAGCAGCAACAGACGCGGCCGGTGTATCAGCGCACAACTCAGCGCCAGTTTCTGCTTCATGCCGCCGGAAAGTTTTCCGGCAGGGCGGTCGGGAAACCGGGCCAGCTGACTGAAAATCGAGTCGATCAGGTCGCGGTTGCGCTCCACGGATACATTGAATAGCGAGGCGAAAAACTTCAGGTTCTCACTCACGGTCAAGTCGGGATAGAGCGAGAAACGCTCGGGCATATAGCCGATGAGAGTGCGTATGCGGCGGTAGTCGGCGGCTACGTCGAGGCCGAGCACGCGGGCTGTTCCACCGTCGGGCGGCATCAGCGTTGCGAGCATGCGGTAGATGCTGCTCTTCCCGGCGCCGTCAGGGCCGATGAGGCCGAACAGTTCTCCCTCGCCGACACTGAGATTTACGCCGTCGACGGCTGTAAGCTGCCCGTAGCGCTTGGTGAGACCGCAGGTTTCTATTACGTTGGCCATTAGTGCAGTGCGTTTCAGAGATTAAGGCGGACCTCGCCGTACTGGCCGAGCTTCAGGCGCCCGTCGTTCTCAACGGCAACTTTGGCGGCGTAGACGAGGTTGGCACGCGAATCCCGGGTCTGAATGGATTTCGGGGTAAATTCGCTTTCCTGAGCTATCCACGTGATTATGCCCGGGTAGTCGAAACGCTTGTCGCCACCGAAATCAGCGGTCACCGTAACTTTTTGTCCGAGATGCACATCGGCCAACTGAGCCGCCGTGAAATAGCAGCGCAGATATATCTTTCCGAGATCGGCAATTTTCACCAGCGACTTGCCTGGAGTGGCATACTCTCCGCGCTCGGCGTATTTCACCAATACCGTGCCGCAGATGGGAGAAAGTACGTTGCAGCGTGCTATCTGCTCGGCTATCTGGTCTCCCTGATAGCCTATGGCCGAAGCATTATCGCCGATCGACGAACGGCTTTTTCCGAGCGTGGAGAGCTGGGCGCCAAGTTCGGCTCGGAGGGCACGCAGTTGAGCGTCGGCGTCGTCGACCTGACGGGCCGTGGTTGCGCCGTCGGCAAGGAGGCGGTGCTGTCGGGCAGCTTCCTGCTCGGCATGGGCGATGCGTGTGCGCAGGGCGGCAACCTGGGCGCTCACGTCGGGCGTCGATCCCTCGGCCGAGCGGCGCTGGCGCCCCAGCTGACTGCGCTGCAGGGAGAGCATGGCGGTATCCACCAGCGCGATACGTTCGCCGGCGGCTATGGTATCACCCTCTTCCACCGGGAATTCCATGATTTTACCTGCGGTCTCGGCCGAAACTACCGTCGTGGTGGCCTCGAATATCCCCGTGGCATCGTAGTCGGGGGCGTTGTGGCAGGCGGCGAGCATACAGAGCATCGCCGCCGCTATCGTGCGGATGCTTTTCATCGGTTGAGTATGTGTTTGAGGTTGTATATGTTCTGTATCAGTTCTATCTCGTGGTAGGAGGCATTGAGACGCGCCTGGCTCTCGTCGGTTATTTTAGTGAGTAGCGCGGTGGCGTCGATTACCCCCTCGCGCAACTGCGACTCCGCCGCGCTGCGCACGCTGGCGCGCAACTCCACGATGCGCGCGTCGGAGGTCATTATGCGCCTCATCCCCTCGATTCGGCGCTCCTTATCAGCACCCTCCATACTGTTGTTGAAGCGGAAGGTGGCACGTTCGGCTTCTATCGAGGCGTTTTCGAGGGCAATGCGGCGGCGCGAGTTGGAGCGCGTGTAGAAAGCGTCAATCTGCCAGGCCACTTTCACACCGGCCATGATGTTGAACGAGAGGTTGCGGTTCATCATGCTTTCGAAGTAGTTGAGGCCGGGATAGCCATAATATCCCTGGGCGAAGAGACCCACCCGAGGCATCAGCGAGGCGTCGATGGCGTCGAGACGCGCCCTGTTCAGGTCGATTCTCGCCTGGAAGGCGCGCTCTTCCGGGCGCTCGGAGCCAACGGGCGCCGGCATCGTGGCTTCGGGGACGACCAGCGTGTCGGCCACTTCCTCTCCGATAAATATCGCGAGCATAGCCTTAAGAGCCTGGCGCGAGGCCTCGGCGCGCTCGGTCTGCTGGCTATTGGCCAATAACTGGGCCTCCACCATGTCGGCGTCGGCAGCCATAGCTGTACCGTTGGCCACCATTGCGTTAAGCCGCCCAAGATTAGAGCGGAGCAGCGTTTCCGTAGTCTTCGATATTTCTATCTGCCTGTCGAGCAAAAGTATGCCGAAGTAGAGGGCCTCTACGCGACTCCGCACGGCATACAGCTCGACATCCAGCGTAGCGCGACGACTGGCGGTCTCGGCACGGGCGGTGCGACGCCGGTGGCGCGACTCGCCGCCGTCCCAGATAGTCTGGCTGACGTCGAGTCCGACCTTATATTGCTCCTTGCCGAGGCCGCGCGGTGCCTGGCCCATGAGTTTCATCATGTCGCTGAAAGCTTCAGGTAAGGCCGGAACGGAATTCTGCACGGTAGCCTGACCATACAGCCCGAGCCGCGGGAGCCACGATTTGTTGATGTCGGAAAGGCTCAGGGCTTCGGTGCGGTCAAGCAGTCCGTACTGGCGTATCAGCGGATAGTGGCGCTCGGCGCGTGCCAGACAGCTGTCGAGGGTCAATTCCGCTCCCGATGCCTGAATAGCACCGCAGCAAATCACCAATATTATCAAAAGAGATGCTTTGCGTATCATAATCCAAGTTTTCTCATTATCGTTTCTACATTCTCGCGTTTGCGCGCGGCGAGAAACTGCTCGCTTTCGTAGGAGTTGCCCATGAGCGAACGTACTATCGGCTCGGCCATAAAGGTGAAGATATTAAGCGAGATGATGTCGAGCAGGAGCATGCGCGCGTCGACCCGGCGGCAACGCCTTTCGGCGGCGAGATCGTCGATTTCTCGCTGAAGTCCGGCCAGCAGCATCGGTGCGTGGAGGCGCATCTGATCGGTAATCAACATCATACGCTCGGGAATCGAAAATACCTCGTTGACCATAAATCGAGGCAACGACGGATTGGCCTCCAGGAAGTCAAAATGCCGCTCGACGGTGGCGACAATTCTTTCCTCAAGCGGGCGCCCCGGATCGCCTATCCCGAAAAGCATGATGTCGCGCACCATCTGTATTTTTTCGTTTAGGATGTGCTCGAAAAGCTTATCCTTTGTGCGGAAATAATAGTGGAGCATGGCATGTGTAACTCCCGCGGCCTCGGCGATAGCCGTGGTTCGCGCGCCGGCATATCCTTTGGCGAGAAATTCAGCCTCAGCCGCCTGAAGAATCCTGTCTTCGGTATGACTACGGGAGTCGCTATTCTGTGGGGTGTCGCAGTTTGCATTCATAGCCTTCGACTAATATCTTTGTTTAACAATTTTGTTAGCGCAAAACTACGATATTGTCCGATTATTTCCAAAACATGTAACCGGAATTTTTCAAAAGTTTTGCAGAAATATTTCCACCATAACCCTCGCGCTACAAAATAAAACCATACAGACGTCGTTATATAAATGTATAACAAAAGATTGTACCCCATCAGCCCGGAAGCCGAGAGGTCGCGGTGCCGTTCCCCCGACGCGCTGCCCTCACCGACTCAGAGCCACTGACTGAACCATATTCATCACTTATCCATTATAACTTAGAAAAGGCGCACACACATTATCCCCGTCGCCGCAATCAGTGCCTATGAAGAATAGTTCTACTCCATTTAAATCCGAAGGGATTGCCGACACAGCCGACCACGCTCCCGCAAAACCCAACGGTCCCCGCAAATCCACCATCTCGCTCCTTCGCCAGTTTGCCCGCGCCTACACCTGCGCAGCCACCATGCCCGTGGCTATCGGCAGTTTCGTGGCCAACTGACGGTACTCTCATGGAAGTCCCGTGAAAAAAACGGCATACGAAATTACCGCTCCGGCGTCGCCTTCCTGAGGAGGTTCGCCGGAGCGGCTGTATTATGTCTCTATCCGGATAGCGGAGGTAAATAGCTTCGAATTCTTATTTATCGTCAGAAAGAGAACACGAGCTGCGTCTGGATGCGGTTGTCGTTGGCGCTGCCGAGTTCGTAGGTGGTGCGTCGGCCGAAATTATACTCAATACCCCACTTAAGGTAGCCGGTAAACTTATAGAAAGCATTTGCGGTGGCATAGACGGCATAGCGGTAGTTATTGTTGCCGGCTGTATCGCCCGTATCGCCGAGCACAGCATAGTCGCCCACCGACCATACGCGGGCATACGATCCGACTACATTGAACTGCAGTTTCTTAGTAACGTCGTACGACGCGCCGAAAGTAAGGCCCATCATCGGATTGCTCTCCATTTCTCCCAGTCGGCCGTCGCATGGAGTAAAGGAAATCTGACGCCCGGAAAGGTCCTGGATATAACTTGCGATACCCTTGCCGTAAACGGCCTGGAAATTGAACACGAGCGGCTTATAGAAGCTGAAATTGCCCGAGAGCTGGGCTCCCCAGCCGGTGATGTGGCGGGTGCGGCCATCGACCAGGTCTCGATAGGCGAAATTACGGATAATGCCGCTGAGGCGCACGCGGTTGTTTTTCGAACCTTCGCACTGCACATACATCGGAATGTCGGGCACAAGCTGATTGGCATCGTCGGTAACTTTCACGTTGAAGAAATCGTGGCTGTAGTCATGACCGCGATACACGCCGTTGGAGGAATAGAACGTCGGCTTCTCGATACCGACCGCAAAGCTGAAGCCGCTCCACACGGGCGACTTATAGCTGATGGCATATGCCGTACCGGCCACATTGCCGGCGGGGCCTTCCGGATCGATAGTAGCAGGCTGGTTGGCATCGTCGTCGGAGAAAAGAGTGGCGGTTTCACCGGCCGTAATACCGCGCCAGCTCACATAGGCGCGCTTGAAGAAAGCGTTGTGATTCTCGCCGTTCATCGCGAGTTTGAAATAGGCTGTAACCTGATTCTTTGTTCCTCCGAACCCGACGATGGTGAAGTCTATGTAGGCTCTGAGCGGATTTATGAAGAAAGCGCTCTTCTTACCCGGCACGGCGGGTACCGGAATAGCGCCGGTAGTGAAATCTATTCCGCCGCCCTCGGCATCGTAAAGGTCATTTCCGAGATCATAACCGAGAATGGGGTTTACCTGACCACCGATCGAGAGGATAAACTTGTTGTCGGGTGTACGTATCGCAAACTTCGGAGCAGCATAGCTCTGCGGCTCCTTACGTCGGTCCTGCATGATGATGTCGCGAAGTTCGGGAGAAACACGCACGAGCTCAAGACTCCGTGTCTCGAAAATCACATCATCGTCGGCATCGTTTTCGGGCGCCGTGGAGCTCTGGGCCAATACCGGTACTGAAGCCGCTGCGAGAGCGGCAAGCATAATGTTGAAACGTATGGATTTCATAGTAAGAAAAATATTTTGATAATTGAGTTATCCCTTATATAAACAGTATATAAACCGTTGATACATTGTAGATCATTACACGATTACAGTCACGCGGCCTCGGAGCCCCGGCGGTCGGCATGAATCCGTCGCATTTCTGTCCACATAATAAAAATGCCCCGATAGGGGCATTTGTTCATTTTTAACACTGTTATTTAATGAGTGTAAATTATTTCTGCGGAGTCAGGCCGAGGGTGGTGGCCGCGAAACGGAGCATGAGGGCTCGGGCGGCTTCATGTTCATTGGGGATTTCGCCGTCGAGGATGGCGTTCTTGATATGCTCCTTTATGATGCCGACCTCACGACACTCTCCGAGGCCGAAAGTCTGCATGATTTCGACGCCGTCGACCGGCGGCTGAAAGTTGCGGATGCGGTCGCGCTCCTCCAGTTCCACCATTTTATGCTTTACAAGCTCATAATTGCGGCGGAAACGCTCCACCTTCATCTGGTTCTTGGAGGTGATGTCGGCGCTGCAGAGCGTCATCAGATCGTCGACATCGTCGCCTGCGTCGAAAAGCATGCGGCGCACGGCCGAATCGGTGACAATCTCCTCCACAAGGGCGATAGGACGCATATGCAGCTCCACGAGTTTCTGCACATATTTCATATGCTCGTTCATGGGAAGCTTCATGCGGCGGAAAATGCGCGGCACCATCTTGGCTCCCACGGCATTATGGCCGTGGAAAGTCCATCCGAGCTTGTCGTCCCAACGTTTCGTTACGGGTTTGGCGATGTCGTGGAGCAGTGCGGCCCAGCGGAGCCACACATTGTCGGTCTGAGCGGCCACATTGTCGAGCACGGCCATAGTATGGAAGAAATTATCCTTATGGCCGACGCCGTTCACCACGTCGATGCCGCGCAAGGCTGCCAGTTCCGGGAAAATGATTTTAAGCAGACCGCTGCGGAACAGCAGCTGCCAGCCGCGTGAGGGCTGCGGCGAACGCATGATTTTCATCAGTTCGTCGGCCACGCGCTCCTTCGATATTATCTCGATGCGGCGCGCATTGCGGCGTATGGCGTTGAAAGTCTCGTCGACGATTTCAAATCCGAGCTGGGTGGCGAAACGGATGGCGCGCATCATGCGCAGGGGATCGTCGCTGAAGGTCACGTCGGGGTCGAGCGGAGTACGTATAAGCCCGCGGCGCAGGTCGTCGATGCCGTTGTAGCGGTCGATGAGCTCGCCGAAACGCCCGGCATTCACACAGAGGGCCATGGCGTTGACCGTAAAGTCGCGGCGGGCGATGTCGTCGTCGAGCGTGCCGTCCTCCACCACCGGATTACGGCTCTCGCGATGGTACGACTCCTTGCGGGCACCCACAAATTCCAGTTCCACCGAACGGCGCTTTACCTGGGCGGTTCCATAGTTTCTGAAAACCGACAGATGGCTCCCTTTCAGCCGTCGCGCCACCTCGGAAGCCACTTCAATACCGCTCCCGACGGTAACGAAGTCGACATCGGTCGAGGGCCGGCGCAGCATTATGTCGCGCACATAGCCGCCTACCACATAGCATTCGCGGCCAAGAGAATCGGCAGCTTCTCCCACGAGGTGAAACACGGGTTTGTCGATTGCCAAGCGCAGGGCTTCGGCCGATATTTCGGGCGTCATAACACTTTCATTCTCCATATATTACCTTTTCCGTTGCAATAAATCATAAAGCGGGTAGCTGTATCGGCAGACGTTCAGATGAGCTGCACAATCTCCTCGGGCGCGTTGGTGAGCGAGCGGGCACCGGTATCCTCTATCACGTAGGTATTCTCGATTCCCACCGCGCCGACTTCCGGAATCACGAATTTCGGTTCGAGTGCTATGGTGTTGTTCCGTTCAAGAATCTGACGGCTCCTCGGAGCTATCACCGGCCACTCGTTCACCTCGATACCGACACCATGGCCCACGAATCCCGCATGCTGGCGGTGGCCCATGAAATAGCGTTCAAGGCCGCGCTCGCGCGCCATGTCGGCACACATTTCGTAGAGCGTGCGGGCCTCAACGCCGGGGCGTGCCTCGCGTTCGAAAGCCCGGCAGATGTCGATGGAACACTGATGAGCGTCGACAGCCTCCTGCGGGAGCGAGCCTACTGCAAACACACGCGTCATGTCGGTCATGTAGCCGGTGAAATTGCCGTTGAGATCCACCATCACGGCATTATGCTCCTTGATTTCCTCTCCCGCGGCTCCGCCGGGAATCGAGGGGTCGAGACCGCGCCCTCCCATGGCGAAATCGTAGGGAGCAGGCACGTCGGCATTGCGCCCGGCGAGCACGTTGCCCATATAAATCTCCATCGACTGCCCCGAGATGCGAAACACACCCAGACAGCCTTCCAAACGGCTTATGCGCTCGATTTCCACCTGCAGTTCCACGTCGGTCATACCTACACGATACAATTTGGGAATCTTGCGGTACACCTGCTCGTGTTTCAGTCCCGACAGTCGCATCTGCTCCACCTCGAAATCGGTCTTCACCGCACGCATGGAGCGCATCATCGGAGTGGCGTCGACGCACTCGGCACCGGGGAAGACGCTGCGAAGCCTTTCTGCCTGGTTGAAGGAAAGTATATCAAGTTCCAGACCGAGCCGTCGCGGCATCGCAAGGCCTGCGGCGACGATATGCGACGCCATATCCTCAGGCTTACGGATATACACCACGCCGTCGCCCTCAAGCTCTACGGGGCGGCGTAAGAACCAAAGAGGAGCCATCCCGGCAGGAATATAGGCAAAACCGGCGTAAACACGGCCCGTAAGATAGAAAATGTCGGCATTGTCAGCCACCAGCAGCCCGTCGATGCCGGCTCCGGCCATGGCCTTATGAAGGCGGTCGATACGCAGCGAGGCTTCCTCGTGCGGAAGAAGCATAAGAGGTTCGTTCATAATCTTACAATAAGGTATGCCACAGCAGCGCCGTGACAGAAGAAATTTCTATTTACGGAACAAAAAATACGCCGACTTGGTTGATACCCGGAAGAGTGTCGCGACGCATGAGATGGCGGATGCGCACCTTGCCGCCGGTCGTATGATTCTTAATTACGCCTACGGTATCGACAATCTGAAATGAGGTGCCCACACCGCTGCCGCGCCATTTGCCGAAACGATCGGCGAGAGGAATCGTCACCGTGTCGCACCGCGACACTACGCCGGCGCTATCAGCCTGCTCCACTTCGAGGCATACATCCATATACGGATAATCACCGCGGTGGCGTAGAGCCACCATAAGCGCGCCGGAGGCGACCGAGTCGCGATGTGTCACGGTAAACTCTTCTACGTCGGTATAACGCCATCCCCAGTCGGGCAATGTATGGAAATCGCTGTAGCTGTTAACCACGTCGGCGCCGCAGCCTGCAAGACAGGCTGCGGCGACCGATATGATTATGGCGCTGACGCACGATTTCATTTCTGAGGGTTATTGGGCTGCTGGTTGTCGCCCTGGATATTGCTTCCCTGGGGCTTGTTGGCCTGACGGTCGGGGCGGCGGCCGTCGCGCCCGCGGCATCCCTGACGCTGTTCGCGCTTCTCGCCACCTTCGCGCTGGGGTTGCTGAGGCTTTGGAGCTTTGGGAGCCTTGGGGTCTTTAGAATCCTTAAGGTCTTTAGGGTCCTTAGAGTCTTTAGCGTTTTTAGGGTCTTTAGAATTAGATTCCTTCGGGTCCTTGCCGTCCTTGCGACGCTGGGAGCCGGAGCGGTTCTTCTTCTTTTTCTTGTCGAAACGGGTGAGGGAATCCTGCCCCAGAATGTCGGAGTATTCCGAGGGTTTCTTTTCTTTCTCGTTTTCCTCCTTGAGCGTAAGCGGCTTTTCGCCGGCCTTGTTCCGGGCAATCATATCCCACGCCTCGGCGGCCGTAAGGGTCACAAGATTGGCAGGCACATGCTTGTCGGTGGAATAGGTTATTTCCCCCTTGAATATGTCGGCCTTGAAATAGTAGTACGTATTGTCGGCCGTCTCAAGGCGCACATCCTTCGGCGGAAGCTTTTTGGCAGCTTCCACATAGGAGTCGACCTCGAAATTGAGACAGCATTTCAGCTTGGCGCACTGCCCTGCCAGCTTCTGGGGATTCAGGGAAATATCCTGATAGCGTGCGGCTCCGGTGGATACGCTCACGAAATTCGACATCCAGGTAGTGCAGCAGAGCGGACGTCCGCACGGGCCGATACCGCCTATGCGTCCTGCCTCCTGCCGCGCGCCGATCTGCTTCATCTCGATACGCACCTTGAATGTCTCGGCAAGCACCTTGATAAGCTGTCGGAAATCCACGCGCTCGTCGGCTATATAATAGAATATGGCCTTGTTGCCGTCGCCCTGATACTCCACATCGCCGATTTTCATGTTGAGCTGAAGCGATGAGGCGATTTTGCGGGCGCGTATCATTGTGTCGTTCTCCAGCGCCTTGGCCTTCTCGAAGCGCTCCAGATCGGAGGCCTTGGCCTTGCGGAACACGCGCTTCTTTTCGGCGTCGGGCTTGATGCCGGCCTTGCGCATCTGCAGGCGCACGAGAGCGCCCGTGAGCGATACGCGGCCTATATCGTGGCCGGGAGCCGCCTCCACAGCCACCATATCGCCGATTTCGAGGGGCAGGCCGGTACTGTTCACGTAAAAGCCCTTGCGGGTGTTCTTGAACTGCACCTCTACCATATCGTCGTCGGCATAGCCGCCGGGAATATCCTCGAAATAGTTGAAGCTATGGAGCTTCGAGCGGATGTCGCACCCTCCGCAGGAGCCGCAGCCGCCGGCCTTGGAGCAACCGCCGCCACTGCCGCAGCCGGAGCAACCGCCGCAGCCTTGGTCGGGCTGTATGTTAACCTTCTCTTCCATAATTTTTACAAAAGGATTATGGACAGAGTTATTTGGCGAAGCTTACGGCACGTGTCTCGCGGATTACGGTGATTTTCACCTGTCCGGGATATGTCATCTCGTCCTGGATGCGTTTTGCGATTTCAGTGGAGAGGCTTTCGGTCTCGGCGTCGTCAATCTTGTCGGCACCGACAATCACGCGCAGTTCGCGGCCGGCCTGGATGGCGTATGTCTTGATTACACCTGGATAGCTCAGGGCCAGCTGCTCGAGGTCGTTGAGGCGTTTGATATAGGCCTCGACAATCTCGCGGCGGGCGCCGGGACGTGCACCGGAGATGGCGTCGCACACCTGCACGATGGGGGCGAGCAGTGTGGTCTGTTCGATTTCGTCGTGGTGGGCGCCGATGGCGTTGCAGATTTCGGGTTTCTCCTTGCAGCGCTCGGCAATCTTCATGCCGAGAATAGCGTGTGGCAGTTCGGGCTCTTCGTCGGGCACCTTGCCTATGTCGTGCAGCAGGCCGGCGCGACGGGCTTTTTTGGGGTTCAGGCCAAGTTCCGAGGCCATAATGGCACAGAGATTGGCGGTCTCGCGGGCATGCTGAAGAAGATTCTGGCCATAGCTCGAACGGTATTTCATCTTGCCTATCATGCGGATAAGGTCGGGATGCAGCCCGTGGATGCCGAGGTCGATGGCAGTACGTTTGCCGGTCTCTACGATTTCTTCCTCAATCTGCTTGCGCACTTTATTCACAACCTCCTCGATGCGTGCGGGATGGATACGTCCGTCGGCCACGAGCTGATGGAGCGCCAGGCGGGCTATCTCGCGGCGCACCGGGTCGAAGCCGGAGAGCACGATGGCCTCGGGGGTGTCGTCGACAATGATTTCAATGCCGGTAGCGGCCTCAAGGGCGCGGATGTTGCGACCCTCGCGGCCGATGATGCGGCCCTTGATTTCGTCGCTGTCGATGTGGAACACCGTCACGGAATTCTCGATTGCGGCCTCGGTGGCAACGCGCTGGATTGTCTGAACCACGATACGCTTGGCCTCCTTGTTGGCCGTCATCTTGGCTTCGTCCATTATTTCGTTCACATACTGGGCGGCAGCCGATTTGGCCTCGTCCTTGAGCGACTCCACGAGTTTCTCCTTGGCTTCCTCCGACGATAGACCTGAGATATGCTCCAGAGTATCCTGTGCCACTCGCTTCAGGCGGTCGAGCTCCTCCTTGCGGTTCTCGATTACGGCCTCCTCGGCATTGAGACGCTGACGAACGGCATCGAGCTCGTTGCGCTGACGCTGGTTCTCGCTCTGCTGCTGATTAAGCTGAATCTCGCGCTGCTTCATCTTCGACTCGGTCGACTGGATTTTCTGCAGGCGCTGGTTGGCCTGGCGCTCAGCCTCGTCCTTGATTTTTATGCCTTCCTCACGGCCTTTGAGGAGCTCCTTCTGACGGATCACCTCGGCCTCGCGGTTAGCTTCGTCGATTATAGCCTTGGCACGACTGCGCGCCATGGCCTTCTGCACTCCCACTGTGGCCAGCGCGCCAACGGCGAGGGCCACAACGGCTATTGCAAGATAAATGATTATATCCATGATTATTATTTCATTGTTTTTTAGTTGTTTTCAAACTCTGATATCCGCGACCGGCACCACGGTCGGGGAAAGGCAATAAAAAAAGCCCCGGGACTCGTTCAGGGCATCTCAACCGCGAGCCACGCTTTTCCACCCATAGCAGGGCGAAAGCTGCACGGCCCGGTCGGCGGAAGCCGGAACGGAATCTCAGCGCAGAAAATCAGGCGACCGACGGAGCCTCTGCTCCCATTCGGCGAATCATATTAAAATACAACGGTTACGCACGCAGGCAAAAGCGCTCTTCAGGCTCCTGGCTCGTCGGCATCAGGAAGCCCTACAAGAATTTTGTCGAGCGTCTCCTCGAAGGCCGCAAGGGCTTCTTCGGCATTCTTTGCCAAGGCGTTCTGCGTGAAAAAAAGTTCGGCGAAACGGAAAGCGACCATAGCAAGCACCTCCATAGAGGATTTATTCTTGAATTTGGCGCTCCAGGCGTTCCAGAGCTTGTTCACGTTGAACTCTGCCGTGCGAATCACCTCTTCGTCGTCTCTGTTGATCGACAGCGGAATCGGGGCTTGATTCGCGATGCGTATCGTTATGTTCAGTTTATCATTCATAGTGATGTCACCAATCGTCGGAAAATTCTTTCTTACACCCGCGCGGCGCCAGACCGACCCCAAGGGGTGGAAGTGGGAAAATGTCCGGATGAAATCAATCGTTCAGCTCGGTGATGCACTTGTCGATTTCCCGCACCAATCTGGAAAGCGTAGCCCTTGTGGCTTCAACATCGGCCCTGTCGGGCGAAATGGTGGTAGCTACTTTCAGAAACTCCACCTCGGCCTGAAGGCGGCGGTTTTGCTCGGTCAGAGCAGCCACCTCACGCTCGAGGTCGGCTATTCTGGCGAGCGCCTCCTCCCTGCGTCGGTTCACGATGGCATAGCGGTCGAGAAGAATCTGCATTTTGGCAGAAACGCGGTCGATTACCTGCTGGAATTCGCTGGCCATAGAGAGGGTTGAATAGGGGTTGATGCGTCGACCCTACGGATACGGCGGCGCACTGCTTGTCCAAATTTCTACAAATTTAATAATTTTTCGGGAAATCCCAGCTATCGCCCCTAAAATTTATACGAGGATATACATGCTGGCAACTTGTCGCGACTTTTCAGCTACTGCCTTCGTCCATATTGTAGGGATGCACGTCAAAATTAAAAAAACTGACACACCGCCCTATTTTTTATCCGGATGATGAGGGCGCTGTCAGCTATCGACCTTTGGTCGCTTTGCCATGCAAAGAATGGTTCAGATGGTAGGAGCCTGCACCCTCAGGCGACGACCCAGATGGGCTATTATGACACGCCCACACGTCGGCGGCCGATGCGACGGAAGGCTATGTGGCGGTTGTAGACGAAGTTGCAGAGCGTGTAGACACACATGGATATGAGCGTGGCCACTCCGTAGCCGGAAAGTGTGAATCCCTTGATATACCATTCGAGGGTGGCCAGCGGAGTGAAGTTTGTAAGCGTCCAGATGCAGGCGAACTGCAGGGCGTAACATATTCCGAAACCGATGAAGAATTTGGCCATCTCGCGATAGAAGCCTCCGTGGGAACGGAAAACCCACGAGCGGTTCCACAGGAAAGAGTTGGCCACTCCGGCCACGTAGCCTATGGCGTTCGAGAGATAAGGGTTTACGCCGAGGAGCGACTTGCACACAAAAATGGTTACAAGCGTAACCATGGTGTTGATTCCGCCCACAATAATGAACTTGAGAAACTGTATCTGCTGTTCGCGCGATATTTCAGGGGTTATCTTCATGGTTTCGGTCGGAGGTTTCCGGTGGCAGTGTGCCGCCTTCGGGTTCTTTTCTGGGTTCGGCATCGTAGGAGAGCACGGGGAGCTGCCAGTTCCAGTGGAGGGCTCCCATTCGCAGAGCTACCACCACCAGGGCACATGCGAGCTGCTGCATCATCTCGGCCGCGCCCAGAGCCATCACGAGCCAGTAGACGAATCCGCCGGCCACGCAGGCGGTAGCATATATATCTTTGCGGAAAAACAGCGGCTCCTGATTGATGAGTATATCGCGGAGCACACCTCCGAACGAGCCGGTTATCACGCCCATCACAATGGCCACCCACATCGGATAGCCCACGGCGAGCGACTTCTGAATCCCGATTACCACGAAGAGCGCCAGACCGAGCGTATCGAACACGAAGAGCATCCTGTTGCTGCTCACGAGCATTTTGCGGAATATGATTACGATGGCAAGAGCAATCCCGGTGACGGCCAGATAGCTCCACTGTTGCATCCAGAACACGTCGATGTCGAGCAGCACATCGCGCAGCGTACCGCCGCCGATGGCCGTAACCAGGCCGACGGTGTAGGCGCCGAACCAGTCGAAACGCCTGTAGGCCGCCAGACGGATGCCGCTGATGGCGAAGGCGAATGTTCCGATCACCTCGATAATAAACAGGAAAGTAGACTCCATAATCTATTGGGGCATCAACATGACGCACCTTTCTGATAATAGCGGCACACTTCAGTTAGTGTGCAGTTGAGGCAGTCGGGTTTGCGGGCCTTGCAGGTATAGCGTCCGTGGAGTATCAGCCAGTGGTGTGCCATGGGTATCTGCTCCTCGGGGATGTTGGCCACAAGCGCACGTTCCGTCTCAAGCGGGGTTCTGGACCCCGTTGTAAGGCCGATACGCTCCGACACACGGAAAACGTGGGTATCCACGGCCATAGCGGCGCGGTTCCAGACCACGGCAAGCATCACATTGGCCGTCTTGCGTCCCACGCCGGGAATGCGCATCAGGTCGTCGATGTTGTCGGGAATCTCTCCGCCAAACTCCTCTACGATGGTGCGGGCTGCACCCAGCAGCGAGCGCGTCTTATTGTTGGGATATGAAACCGAACGTATGTACTCGTAGACGGTCTCCGGATTTGAGGCGGCAAGAGTTGCCGCGTCGGGGAAAGCCTCGAAAAGCGCGGGTGTCACCATGTTGACGCGCTTGTCGGTGCACTGTGCCGAGAGAATCACGGCCAGCAGCAGATGGAAAGGCGTGTCGTAGCTAAGTTCAGTCTTCGGCTCCGGGATGGCCTCGGAAAGCAGCTGGAGAGTGCGCCGGTAGCGCTCCTTGAGAGTCATCGCGGCGGGAATCAGTGGGCGTGGGTAAACTCATCGAGGAAGCGGACATCGTTCTCCGAGAAGAGGCGAAGGTCGTTCACACGATATTTAAGATTGGCGATACGCTCCACACCCATGCCGAGGGCAAAACCCGTATATTCTTTCGAATCGATACCGCAGGCATCGAGCACGTTGGGGTCCACCATGCCGCAACCGAGAATCTCCACCCATCCGGTGCCTTTACAGAGAGCGCAGCCCTTGCCGCCGCAGATGGTGCATGAGATGTCCATCTCGGCCGAAGGCTCGGTGAAGGGGAAGTAGCTCGGACGTAGACGTATCTGTGTGTCGGCGCCGAACATCTCGCGGGCGAAATAAAGCAGCGTCTGCTTCAGGTCGGCGAACGATACGTTCTTGTCGACATACAGCCCCTCGACCTGATGGAAGAAGCAGTGGGCGCGTGCCGAGATTGCCTCGTTGCGGTATACGCGGCCCGGGCAGAGAATGCGGATAGGTGGCTTGGCGTGCTCCATGGCGCGTGTCTGAACCGACGAGGTATGGGTGCGCAGCAGTACGTCGGGGTTACGCTGGATGAAGAAGGTATCCTGCATATCGCGTGCGGGGTGGTCGGCGGCGAAGTTGAGCGAGGAGAATACATGCCAGTCGTCCTCGATTTCGGGCCCGTGCTCCACCACGAATCCGATGCGGCGGAAAATGGATGTGATTTCATCGCGTACCACCGATAGCGGATGGCGCGTGCCGAGCGCCACGGGGGTAGCTGTGCGCGTCAGGTCGATTTCGTCGGCGCCGTCGTCGGCAAGCTCGGTGGCAGCCTTCAGAGCGTTGATTTTTTCGGTGGCGAACGTCTTGAGATCGTTGATGGCCATACCGATTTCCTTCTTCTGGTCGGCCGGAACAGTGCGGAAGTCGGCCATGAGGGCGTTCAGCGCCCCCTTCTTGCTAAGATATTTGATGCGGAGCGCCTCGACGGCTTCGGCATCCTTGGCGGTAGCGGCCTCGATTTCGGCCTTCAGTGCATTTATTTTCTCAAGCATATGCTGTTGGAATTCCTTTTGTTGGTTGGATTCAGAATGCAAATTTACGCTTTTTTTGGATATACGCCAAAGCGCCGCCCCGCAATGTTTACGCAGGCTTATCGATTGCGGAATATTAAAATTTGACTCCGGAGCGTTTCCGCACCGGAGCCAACGTCATTACATCTAATATTTATTGAGGTCATTTAAAATTTCCAAGTAACTGGTCGAATTTATTTTGAACAGTTACTTAATGTGGGCTATGCCATTGCAACGGTTCAGTTGCGGATTTCCACATCAACCCTTCCGTTGCGATTCTCAGAACCGTCAATCTGTAAACTGGTTGTCACCGAGTTGCCCGAAGCTACGGTTATCGTCTCTCCCTCATGCCTCTTGCCGTTGACGTAGATTTCCGGCTTCGAATCTGAGTCGGCGCCGCTTCTTACAATCGATACGGTGGTAGAAGAGGTGTTTCCTCCCGCTGTCGTCCCATTTTTGTCGGCTCCGGAGAGCTTGAAGGAAACGGGAACAACAAACTGGCTGTCAACCGGCTTGCCATCGACGCTGGCGGGTTTCCACGCCGGCATCTTGCCCACCACGCGGAGAGCCTCGGCATCGAGCATCGGGTCTACGCTCTTGATGACCGTGGGATTGACCACTTTCCCTTTGGCGTCGACGGTGAAGCGTACCACAACCTTTCCTTCCAGCCCCTTGGCCTTGGCGGCATCGGGATACTTCACATTCTGCATCAGGAAATTCATCAGTTCCGGCAAACCGCCGGGATATTCGGGCATCGCGCCTTTATCGGCGCCGGAAGTGCTGACGGAAACGGATACGGACTTCGATTCGGACTTTCCGTCGTTGGAACTTACAGTCTTTACGTCGGCAACTGATTTCATCACCGGCTTGTCGGCAGGCGCTTCGGCCACGATTTCCGCAGCTTCCACCGATTCGACCTCACCGGACTCCACGGCCTCCGAAGCAACTTCCGAATCAATGACATAGCCTATCGGGGATTCCGCTTGCACAGGTTCGGATTTTTCTGTAATTTCGGGGCTCGTAAGGTCAGTCGACCGGATTTCAGAAAGCATTTCCGCTACGGCGGGAAGTGCGGTCACCGCCAGCGCAAGAGCGAGCGCCGGCACGAGAGCGAACGGACGAAGACGCCGCGCTCCTTTTGGCTTTTGATTGTACATCATAGTGATACGTTTTTTAAGATTACTGTGATTGAGGCTGTTGGCAAGCGACTGGAAACGAGTGCCCACAGCCTTTTTTATTAATAGACGCTGATATGTTATAGGGTCCGACCCTCCGGCAATCACGCCGCTGTCGGCCTGAAATTCATGAACGGCCTTAAGCTCGTCGCGCATGAGCCACGCGGCCGGATTAAACCACTCGACGATGCAGACTGCCTGGGCCACAAGAAGGTCAATCCAATGGCGGCGGTGCAGATGCTGAAGCTCATGCGCCACAATCATTTCGCCAGCCGAGTCGAAATCCTCGCGGCTTACCACCACATATCGTCCCCAGCTGAACGGGGCCACTCCATGGCCGGGAAGAATCACAAGTGTGTATGCGCCACAGTCCCGACGGCTCCCCGACCGGATTATAGCCCGGATGCGCAGGGCTATAAATGCGCTCCACAAGCCAACTGCCACCATTCCACCGAAATAAATCCATACGAGAAGGAGCGCAACCACAGAGTTGGGCGTCTCTGCCCCGACTCCCACAAGCATCGGAAGTTCCACTGCTATAGTCGCTTCCATCGGAGCGGAAGCCGACAGGATTCCCTCAAGCAGATGTTTCAGGGGCCACGCCGCGAAAGAGACGGCATAGATGGTCCACAGAAGGCAGCGGTTCAGTCCGGGCAATTTCTCGCCTGCCAGAAGCCACACATATATAATATAGCCGCCAAGAAGCAGTAGGCCCGAATAAACGGCATAGCTCAACATCTCACCCATAATGCGCAAATTTATTGGTTTGACGGTTTTCTTCCCTCCATGAGGTCGATAATTTCACGAAGTTCGTCAACGGAGATCTTCTCATCCTTCACCAGCGCGGAGACAGCGCTCGCATAGCTGTTGTTGAAATAGCTTTTCACCACTTCCGCAAGCGAGCGCTCGCGGAAATCGGCTATGTCGGCCACGGCATAATAACGGTGGGAGCCTCCCACCACTTCATGTGCCACAAACCCCTTGTCCTCAAGGATGCGCACGGTGGTCGAAACAGTATTGAAATGCGGGCGCGGATCGGGATAGCGCTCAAGCATTTCCCTTACGTACAGAGGGCCGTCGGTCCAGAGCATCGTCATTATCTCGCGTTCTTTCTCGGTCAGTTTCTTTGTACCTGTCTGCTTGCGGTTCATTTCAACTAATTTTTTAGTTTACATGGCAAATGTAGAACTAAAACTTTAGTTTACAAAGAAAAATCAAGAAAATGAGCCGAAAACCGGCAAATTTAACTTTTTTACATTTTGAAGTGCCATAAAGTTGCCCAATCCCAATCTAACTTTGCAGTGTAGAACCAATTAAAGGTCCTACACCATTTCTCTACATGAGTAAATACAACCAAATCTCTCTGATATGTATACTGCAAATCTTTTCACGCTCAACGGAATTCCGACTCTCGCCAAACTTCCGGCGATGGCTACAGCCACCTACGAAATAGATGCTGCCGACCGCATTTTCGTGTCTGTAAACAAATATGGACGCGAAATCGCGTCCATACAGTTGTCAGGTTTCAAAAATATAGAGGATGCCGTGGCCGCCACGGCAAGAAGATTCGCGTCGGCAGGGGGCCTGCTCACGCTCCGGCTACGCAATCCACGCTGCGGATGGCTTGCAAAGCGCACTATACGCGTTGCCGCAGTTCCCGCATCGGCATAATCGCGGGCAATCCCCGTGGGGCGACCTTAGGCGAACAGAAGAATCAGCGCCTGAGCCGCAACCACGCGAAGGAACATGGTGAGCGGGTAGACAGTTGAATAGCTTACAGCCGGGGCGTCGCTGCCGGTGGAGTTGTTGGCATAGGCGAGGGCCGGGGGATCGGTGTATCCGCCCGACATCATACCCATGATGGTCAGGAAGTTAATCTTGTATACGCCACGGGCGATAGCGCCGACAACCATCAGCGGAACGAACGTGATGATGAAGCCCCAGATTACCCACCACATGCCCTGATAGTTGAACACGGTCTCGGCGAAGCCCTTGCCGGCTCCGATACCCACAGCGGCAAGGAACATACAGATACCAAGCTCGCGGAGCATCAGCGATGCCGACGATGAGGTGTAGGTCACGAGCTTAACCTTATAGCCGAAGCGGCTCAGAAGAATGGCGACTACGAGCGGGCCGCCGGCCAGTCCGAGTTTCATGCCGAAACCTACGTTGATCGAGCCGAGAATTATACCGAACAGGATGCCTACGAATATGGTCACCAGGTTCGGCTGGTTGAGGCGCTTCATCGAGTTGCCCAGCTTCGAGGCGAGGCGGTCGATATCGTTGAGGTCGCCCACCACGGTGATGCGGTCGCCCATCTGCAGGCGGAAGCCCGGCGAGGCGAGAAGGTCGACGCCGGCGCGGTTGATGCGCGTGCAGTTCACATTGTAGCCCTTGTGGAGGCGGAGCGCCCCGAGAGCCACACCGTTGTATTCCGAGCGCGTAACGAGAATGCGGCGGGAAACCACGCTTGCGGGGGCCACCTCATCCCATTTGTCGTTGTCCATCTCGATAGGACGGCCAAGCACGGCGTCGAAGCTATGCTGGTCCTCGGCCGACATTACCACAAAAAGCTTGTCGCCAACATGGATTTCTGTGCTCGACTTGGGGATAATGACCTTGCCGTCGGCACCCATGAGTCGGGAAACCACAAACTCGCAATGGATAATGCTGTGGAGGCGCAGCAGAGTAGTGCCGTCGATAAGCTTGTTGGTGACCTCGTAGGATACCAGGTGGGGCTTGCTCTGACCCTCCTCCTGCTCGCGGTTGATCTCCTCGATCTCCTTGTCGACCTTCACGCGGAAGATTGCCTTGAGAAGGAGAATCGAGCTGATGATGCCGAGCACTCCGAGCGGATAGGCGGCGGCATAGCCCATCGACATGGTGTTCACCGCCGTTATGTCGGCGGCAGCCTGCTGGGCGGCGGCGAGACCGGGAGTATTGGTCACCGCACCCGACATGACACCCACAAGAGCCTGGATCGAGGTAGTCCCGTCGATATAATATATTGAGATTACGATTGCCACATTGAGCAGAATCATCAGCACGGCCAGCATGTTGAGCCGCACGCCGCCCTTCTTGAACGACGAGAAGAAACCGGGGCCGACCTGCAGACCTATGGCGAAGATGAAGAGAATCAGGCCGAATTCGCGCACGAACTTCAGAACACCCGGATCCACCTCATAGCCGAAATGGCCCATAAGGATACCGACGAACAGCACGAAAGTCACGCCAAGCGAAACTCCGAAAAATTTGATTTTTCCCAAATAGATACCCAATGCTATCACGAACGACAGCAGCACAAGGGTTGAGGCCAACGAGGTCTGGCCGGGCCATAACAACTCCTGAAGAAATTCCATAAAAGCTCTTTTACCTTAAATTGCTGATTTTATGGCTAATAAGCCACTACATGTCTTTTCGACTGCAAAGTTAAGGATTTTTAGCGTAATAACCGAAAACCTCAGGCGCGAGAGTTGCAAAAATCCGGCAAAAAAATCAGAATTCCGCCGGCTGAAGCAGCGGGGAAGAGAAGCGTATTTGCGGCAACGCAGCATCCGCCCCCTCGGGAAGAGCGAAAAACGCTACAACGGTTCCGCGATGTGCGCGCTCGCGGCCGTCGCGGTGGGATGTCATGTCGGAATTGTCGCCGTTTTCCATACCGAGCAGCCGGAAGCCACTATGCGAGGCGTCAGGCCGACGCCGGCGTCGGGGCTCCTCACCTATCGTGCAAGTTATCTCGTTGTCGGCGAGTCGCACAAGGCGCCCCTGTTCATCAACTACCTCGACCAGCACCTGAAGCACACCGTCGCGGCGGTCAAGCTCCGTGGCGCGCAGCGCATACGGACGCCCGGTTGTAGCAACCGTATCGGAAGCTATCGCTTTGCCTGACGCATCAAAGATCTCGACAGTCAACACGCCGGACTCATAGGGTACGTCCCATGTAATTAAGCCTATGGAATCGACATATGCCTTTCGGCCGAGGCTCCGGCCGTTCAGGCGCAGCTCGGCCTCGCTGCCGTTGGTGTAGCACACCACCACCGCAGTGTCGCCGGGATTGTAATTCCATACGTCAGGGGCACTGTAGTCGGCCCAGCGACCCCATTCGGCAGGAAACTTCGGGTGTGTGCCCAGTTTGGCTACCGGCTCCGACGACCAGAGAGAGCGGCGGAAGCCGGCCATCGGTTTCGGCAGATTGTCGAAGCCGAGGAGCCCTGTGCCGAGGCCGCGCGAGGGCCAGCGGCCCGACTCGCCGAGATAGTCGGCACCCGTCCAGAGAAACTGGCCGAATATATACGGATTCCGGCTAACCGCCAGCCACGCATCGTAGCCGTGACCGTTTTCCGAGCCGTAAATCACACGGTCGGGATAAGTAGCGTGGTCCTCGGCATAGCGTCCTTCAGTATAGTTGTAGCCAACCACGTCGACAGCCTGCGGATAGGTAGTCTGGTTGGACATAACCACACCGGCGAGCGCGCCGGTGACGGGACGGGAGGTATCGATCGCACGGATGTCGGCGGCGATGCGCCCGGCAATCTCGCCGATACGCTCGGCTCGCGGTGCATCGGGATTGTAGCCGCCATACATAGGCTGGCCGATTGCGGAATCCTTGCCGTCGAGCACCGGATGGCTGTAGGGGTCGTTGGGATAATCCACCTCATTGCCCACGCTCCAGAGAAATACCGAGGGATGGTTGCGGTCGCGGCGCACCATATCGCTGACATCGCGGTCGATCCACTCCTCGAAGAAGTCGTAGCTTCCCTCGAACTTCGGAGTGCCGGTGTTCCATCCCGACACCCATTTGCGTTTGGGATATTCCCACTCGTCGCTCCCTTCGTCCATCACCAGCAGCCCGAGTTCGTCGCAAAGGTCGTAGACCACGGGAGCCTGCGGGTTGTGGCTCATGCGGATGGCGTTGACGCCCAATGTCTTGAGATTTTCAAGGCGGGTGCGCCAGAGAGCCTTTGGCACGGCTGCGCCGAAACCGCCCATATCGTGGTGAAGGCATACCCCCTTCACCTTCACATTTCGGCCGTTGAGCGTGAAACCGCTGTCGGCGCTGAATTCCAGGCTACGCACACCAAGCGGCACCTCGGCTGAATCTACCTCACGGCCGTCTTTCAGCAGCGTGGCGCGGAGAGTATATAAATATGGTGAGTCGATATCCCAGCAGTGAGGGTTGCGCAATTTCATGCGTATCAGCTCCTTTTCTCCTACCTTCACACCCTTGCGGGCGGAGGCGGCCACCTTGCCGTCGGCGTCGATGATTTCTATGAGAGCCGAGAGGCGCCCCTGCCGCGGAGATTCGTCGAGGGCGCTGACGTCGACGGTGATGTCGGCCGAACGGTCGGTGATGCGGTCGGCGCGCCAGCCGATACCCCAAAGGTCGAAGCGAGTCTCGGAGGCCGACACGAGCCATACATCGCGGTATATGCCGGAACCGGTATACCAGCGCGAGTCGGCCTCGCGCGAATGATCTACGCGCACTGCAAGCGTGTTGGGCTCTCCTGCCGGACGCAGCCAGGGGGTCATGTCGTAAGCGAACGACACATAGCCGTTTGGCCGGCTGCCCAGCAGGTGGCCGTTGAGATAAACCTCACTGCGGTTGTAAATACCCTCGAAATAGATGAAATGACGCGCGGCGCCGTCGTCGGGTGTGAGGAAAGTCTTTCTATACCACCCGATTCCTCCGGGGTAATAGCCGGTGCAACTGTTGAGCGTAGGCGCCGGCAGCATCTCGATGCTCCAGTCGTGAGGGAGCGTAAGCTGCCGCCACGTGGAGTCCGGATATTCCGGAAGCGACATCGCCGCCGAATCAGCGGCCATGAAGCGCCAGCCATCGTTGAAGCTGACGGCGTTCCCGAACGAAGTGTTGCATAGGGCAGACGGAATGGCCAGCGACACAAGCGCCAGAGCCAAAAGGAATAATTTTTTCACGGCAAGACAGGCATATGTAGAAGAATGGGCACCGGGCCAGCCCGGCAGCTATATTTGCAAAGGTAGTAAAAATAAGCGGATTTTTCCGTAAATTTGCGCCATAGCCTCCGGATGCAACCGAGACATCCGGGGAGACCGCTACTATTGCCAATTGAATAAGAAATATTATTAACCTGCTATAAACCAACCATGAAGAAGCTTCTTACATCTGCCGCAGCAGCGGCAATGATGGCATTCGCTCTACCGATGCATGCCGAGACAGCCACGCCGGCTACAACCGACGACCCTTATGTGGCTTACCTTTTCACATATTTTACGGGCAACCACGGCGACGAAGAAGCCGTGCGCTACGCAATCTCGGAAGACGGATACAACTATAAGGCCCTCAACGGCAACCGGCCCGTCATCGACTCTAAGAAAATCAGCGTAACCGGCGGCGTGCGCGATCCGCACCTCCTCCGCGGAGAGGACGGAGCATTCTATATGGTGCTCACCGATATGGTCTCCGACCGCGGATGGGACTCCAACCGCGGCCTGATTCTTCTGCGTTCCACCGACCTTATCAACTGGACGCACTCGGCCATACATTTCCCCGACCGCTACAAAGGTCAGCAGGACCTGAAACGCGTATGGGCTCCCCAGACAATCTACGACCCCGAGGCAGGCAAATATCTGGTATATTTCTCCCTGCAGTATGCCAACGAGCCCGACATAATCCACTACGCATATGCCAACGCCGACTTCACCGACCTTGAGGGCGAACCCTATCCGATGTTCATACCCCACGACAAAAAATCATGTATCGACGGCGACATCGTTCCTTTCAAAGGCAAGTACCATATGTTCTACAAAACCGAAGGCCACGGCAACGGCATCAAGGTAGCTACCACCGAATCGCTCACCTCGGGCAAATGGGTGGAAAGCCCCGATTACAGACAGCTGACCAAGGATGCCGTGGAGGGAGCGGGCACATTCAAGCTCATCGGCCAGGACCGCTTCATCCTGATGTACGACGTATATATGAACAAACGGTATGAATTCACCGAAACCACCGACCTGGAGACTTTCTACCCCGCTTCGCAGGAGGTCACGATGGATTTCCACCCGCGCCACGGCACGGTGATACCCATCCGCGCATCTGAACTCGCACGCCTGCGCGAGGCGTACCCCGAAAAATAAAGCAGTACAGGGATGCGCTGAACACCTGGCGTCAGCGGCCTGAGAATATGAGGGTATAGCCCAGCAGGCGGTCGTAGCGCTCTCCGGGCGCACGATAATAGACGGCCACCATATATTCGTTGACTGTCTGATAGAAATCGCCTTCGACCTCGGCCGTAGTAGCCGCCACAGGAATAGCGTTATTGAACACGGAGAGCCGGGAACCTCCTCGGCTCTCCGCTTCTTTTGGCAGGGTAAGGTACTGGAAGTTGTATGCTCCCTGCTTGAGGAGCATTTCGCGGTGGTAGAGCCCCGTCTCGGGGTCGTAGCGCATCACCGACGAATCGTCGAGGCGGCGGTTGGTGAAATCGCCGTCGAGATATACGTCGCGGTCGGGCAGCGGGAGCATGTCGAGCACGAAATGTACCACGGAGTAGTCGGCCTCCACATCGGAGTCGGCCGAATTGTATTCGCGCACGAAGAAGCGGCCATGCTGCGTCTGGTCGTATTTGTACAGCTGCGAGTGGCGTGGCCGCGCGGCCGTAAGGAAATGATGGTAGTAGGGATGGCGGAAGGCAATCTCCTCCACGCCCATCCCCGGATACTGCATAAGTACCGTCTCCATGCGCCGGTACTCGTTGCCGGCGGGAAATATCAAGGCCGGATTATGGTCGAAAACAAGGTGGGAGCCGCTTACGCGCGAGGGCCGCGACACCATGACAGCATTGTCGGCACGACCATTCTGACTGACCACCACGCGCAGGTCGTTGAATGGATCGCGCACGGGATATTTGCGAAGGTCAATGTCGAGATCAATCTGCTGATGTGAGTCGTTGTAGTCTATGTCGGTACGCGATGAGGCCGAGCCACCTACACTCACCGCACCCTCCGATACCATGAAGCGAACCTGAAGCAGCGTGCGGTCAGGGTCGTCCTCGGGGAAAACCTTCAGCAGGTAATTTCCCGAGAGGCGGAAATGGAACTCGCTGTTGGGCAGAGTGATGGAATAATGCACATAGTGGGTGGTCGTAGCCCGCGAGAACGCGTAGTCGTCGACATCGGCGAGGTTGAAGCCGTCGAACACCTCGGAGTCGACAAGCTGCGAGGGTCGCCACGAGGCATCGCAGTGGTAGATTGAGTAGCGGAGGTATTCGCGCTCATCCTCCAGACAGTCGAATCCGATTTTCAAGCGGTCGGTCGAGTTGAGACCTATTACGGGGGGCGCCAGGCGGTCGCCGTCGATTCCGACTGTGAGGGTGCGGAAACGCGGATCGAATATACCGGTGGAGGTATTTTCAGCGGCCGCGACGCGCAAGGCGCCGGACGTGAGCGCAATCACCAGGGAGAATATTTGTAGAATCTTCTTCAATTAAACGGAATCAAAAGAGTTGCAAGAAGTAGAGTGGAGTCTCACCATACGATAGGCGTCTTGCCATGAGCCTGCAGGTAGGCATTCGCGCGCGAGAAATGGTGGTTGCCGAAGAAGCCCCGGTGGGCCGACAGCGGAGAGGGATGAACAGAGCGGAGAACCAGATGCTTCGACGCATCGATAAGCGGCGCCTTGCTCTGGGCATAGCTTCCCCAGAGGATGAACACCAACCCATCGCGGGTATCGGAAAGAGTGCGGATCACGTTGTCGGTGAACCGTTCCCACCCTTTCCCCTGATGCGATCCTGGCTGATGAGCCTCGACGGTGAGCGTGGCGTTTAGCAGAAGCACTCCCTGACGTGCCCAGCGCGAAAGGTCGCCGTCGGCGGGAATGGGCGCACCGGTATCGTCGTGAATTTCATTGAAGATATTTCGGAGCGACGGCGGAAACGGCACAGACGGATTCACCGAGAAGCATAGGCCGTTGGCCTGTCCGGGACCATGATAGGGATCCTGCCCGAGAATCACCACCTTGACTTCCGAGAAGGGGCATTCGTCGAAAGCGGCGAAAATCTTCCCACCCGGAGGAAATACCTGCGTATGGGCGTATCTATCGGCCACAAATGCCGTCAGGTCAGCGAAATATGGCGCCTCCCATTCTGCAGCGAGAGCCTGCTTCCATCCCGGTTCGATTCTTACATTCATAATACTTATATTATTGTGCAGAAACAAAGGTAGTGAAAAGGCGGGAAATAGCAAACCCCGCCAGAAGCCCGGAAGGGGATTATGGCGGGGTTCGGTATGGATTGCCGCAGAGGCCTGAGGCCCGGGCATCAAATGGTCTTCTACCGAAGAAGCGGATTATTCAGCTACCTCGATGGTGACGGCGCGGTCGAGGGTGAGGCACTTGTCGCCGAGGTCAACGCGGTTGCCGTTGTTGGTGGTGGCGTTGAGCTGGCTGTCGGCTACACCGTAGCGCACGAGCTGAGCCTTGACGGTGTTCACGCGGTTTTCGCGCAGACGCTTGTTGTAGGCATCAGTGCCGGTGTAGTTGTCGGCCCAACCGGTAAGGGTGTATTTCTTCTTCGTGTCAGCCTTCATTACATTGGCAACCGACTCAAGCACGCGCTTGTCGACCGAGGTCAGACGGTATACGTTGATGGGATAGTAGATGGTGGCAAGGGGAGCCTTGGTTACGACTTCCTTCTGAACAGGGCGGTTCAGGCAGGCCTTGAGCTGAGCTTCGAGGTCGGCGATGCGGGCGTCGGCAGCCTGAAGGCGTGCGCGGTATTCGTCGCAGTTTTCGCCCGCAGGGGGGCATACGGGAACCACGGGAGCGTTCCACTCGGTCTTGCCGAACTTGTAGGTGGCGGTGATGAGAGCCTGACCGATTACGCCGGTATAGCCGTAGCCGTCGTTATGGTTGGATACGGCGGTTGCGCGGAGATCGAGACCAAGGGCGAAGCGCTCGGTGATATTGAATTCCTGGGTAATGCCGGCGCGGATGGCGAGCACTTTGTCGTGGGCGTTGTGCCAGGTGATGTCACCCCAGTTGTCGTTCTCGGTATAGGGATGGTATTCGGGGCGCTTGGCGAGGGTCCAGTAGTATGCGCCGCCGGCATAGAAATATGCGTTGTAAACACGGTTGGGGTTGTAGCCGCACCACCAGTTGGAGAGGTTTACCATAACGTCGAAGGCCGGACCGATGTAGTTTACTTTGGTCTTCTCCAGGCCATTCTCAGGAAGAAGCCAGGGCTCGGCGCCGACAGCCTCGTTGTCGTACTTATGCAGGCCTTTCACTGCGAGATAATCAACACCGAGACGGGCACCCAGAATCGGAGTGAACCACTTGCCTACATACAGCGATGCGGCGGGAGTGATACGCTTGCCGAACTTCAGGTGCTGGTCCTCGTGTGTCAAGCCTACGCCGGCACCGGCCTCAGCCTGAATGAACCAGTTGCTCTTGAACTTGTTCACCAGCAGTCCCTGCGAGGCGTCCTCCGTGTAGGTAACCTCCTGAGCATTCTGTGCCATAGCGGCCGATGCAGCCATGGTGACGCACAATGCTAAGATAGAACTCTTTTTCATAGATAATGTTTAAAACGTTTTAAGACTATATTATGATTTTACATAAATTATTACCCATCCCCCAGGAGAGCACCGCACCGGCATCAGAAGCCATAGCGCAATGGTCCCCCACTGGTAATCAACACATTAATCGCCACAAGCACGCAGTAGCGTCACTGCCGTGGCGGTTGGATGCAAAAATCAGCGTAAAGGTAGTAAATAAATTTTAAAACTTGTTTATTAACGGGGAATTTTTGCATTATTTCTTGATAAAATATTGCATAACTGCTCCTGACGACGGGAAACGAGGACACTGAAGCGACTATGTCAGCGGACCGGAGAATTCTTTTCGAAGAAAAACATTAAATGGACTTATAATGAAAAAGTGTGCCGGAATCGGACGATTCCAACACACTTTTCAAAATTTTCGTCTGATGACGACCCCCGCAATGGAGCGGAAGGTCGGATGTAACGCTGATTATTCAGCCACCTCGATGGTGACGGCGCGGTCGAGAGTGAGGCACTTGTCGCCGAGGTCAACGCGGTTGCCGTTGTTGATGGTAGCGTTGAGCTGGCTGTCGGCTACGCCGTAGCGCACGAGCTGAGCCTTCACGGTGTTCACGCGGTTTTCGCGCAGACGCTTGTTGTAGGCATCGGTGCCGGTATAGTTGTCGGCCCAGCCGGTAAGGGTGTACTTCTTATTGGTGTCGGCTTTCATTACGTTGGCAACCGACTCAAGCACGCGCTTGTCGACCGAAGTCAGACGGTATACGTTGATGGGATAGTAGATGGTGGCAAGGGGAGCCTTGGTTACGACTTCCTTCTGAACAGGGCGGTTCAGGCAGGCCTTGAGCTGAGCTTCGAGGTCGGCGATGCGGGCGTCGGCAGCCTGAAGGCGTGCGCGGTATTCGTCGCAGTTTTCGCCGGCGGGAGCGCAGACGGGAACCACGGGAGCGTTCCACTCGGTCTTGCCGAACTTGTAGGTAGCGGTGAGGAGGGCTTCAGCAACTACGCCGGTGTAGCCGTAGCCGTCGTTGTGGTTCTCGATGGCGGTAGCGCGGAGGTCGAGACCGAGGGCGAAGTGCTTGCTGAGGTTGAATTCCTGAGTGATACCGGCGCGGAGAGCGATAACCTTATCGTTTGCGTTCTTCCACTCGAGGTCGTTGTAGTTGCCGTTTTTGGGGCGCTTTGCAAACGTCCAGTAGTAGGCACCACCGGCATAGAAGTATGCGTTGTAGACACGGTTGGGCTTATAGCCGCACCACCAGTTGGTGAGGTTGATCATCACGTCGAAGCCCGGGCCGATGTAGTTCACCTTGGTCTTCTCGTAGCCATTGACGGAGTTTTCCCAGGGCTGAGCACCGATAGCGTCCATTTCATATTTGTGGAGACCCTTCACCGAAAGGAAGTCAGCGCCCAGACGGGCTCCGATGATGGGGCTGAACCATTTGCCCACATAGAGCGAAGCTGCGGGAGCGAAGCGGTCGCCGAACTTACGGTGCTGGTCCTCGTGGGTAAAGCCGACGGCCACACCGCCTTCAGCCTGAATGAACCAGTTGTTCTCAAACTTGTTCAGAAGCACACCCTGCGAGGGATCCTCGGTGTAGGTCACTTCCTGAGCATTCTGAGCCACGGCAGTAGTAGCGGCCATTGCCAGGCTCAATGCTAAGATAGAACTCTTTTTCATAGATAAATTTTAAAACGTTTTGTGATTGTATTTATGAAATTATATTTTTCATTTCATCCCTTGTCCCTCCGATTAAAGCGAGCGCCGCGGAAACCGCACCGAAACGCCACGCATTCAGCGAAATACGTAGCATTTTATAGCCGGAAAGCCCTGTTCCAAAGGCTATGCCCGCAAAAATCGACGTAAAGTTAATAAATATATTTCGATTATTTCACATTTCCTCCCCTAAAAAGCTAAAAATGTGAATAACCTTACATCACGAGTTTGCCGGGGCGCTACCACTAAATGCACTATTCAAGCGCTTGCCTCTCTACATAAATAACCCCGGAAACGGCAGGATGGTTTCCGGGGTTATTGTTAAAATTCAGCGATGTACGGTATTATTTCTCAACGGCCACGGTGTCGGCGGTTTCGACGATTTCAGTTTGCTCGGTAGACTTTTCGGCTGGAGCACCGGCCTTGCCGCCCATGGCAACGATGCGGTCGCGGATAGCCGCGAGGGTTTCCGGCGTATTTTTCTGCACCACTACACGGCCGTTCGAAGCCCCTTTCGTGCTCGATACAGTAACCAGTATGCCATCCTTGCGAAGCAATGCGATGAATTCCGACGCATCGGCGGCGGTAGTGGCGACGCTTGCATAGCCTTTACCCTCCAGATTCTTCACGATGGCAAGACTCCCGTCGTTGCCCCAGTCGGTCTGCGTGTTGATGAAGATGCGCATCCCTACGAGCTGACAACCAGTGCGCCAGTAGTTGGTGCGGCGGTAGTCATAGCCGTAGAAGCCGTAGGAGTAGTCGGCCATGTTGGAGCTGAACTGAGCCTGGACGCTGACGGTATAGTGGTAACCGCTCTTTTCAAGCGACGGGATGTCGGGCGTGGAAGTGTAGCAGTAGTCGGCGGGGTCGGAGAAATGGGCCGAGGGAGCCTCGCCGAGCACAAACTCGCCCACGCCTTTGGGAGTAATCATCGAGGTTACGTCGGACACTACGGCAGCCATATTGAAGTAGTCGCTGTACACGCCGTAGCTGGCGCTTTCGGACGCGCGGACTTCATTAAATTCAGCCGAACGGATTGGTTTGCCGTTTTCGTCGAGGAAAGTCTGCGTACGCTTGTCGGCTGCTATCAGCCCGAACCCCTCCCAGTAGAATACATAGTTGTAGTCGTCGATGCGGTAGAGCGTATTGCCCTTGTCGTCGAATACATCGGCACGCTTGTCGTCTACGGCGAGGATACGGCCGTCGGTCATCAGTTGCGTATGGGTGTATTTCGGGCGTACGAGGGTTTCGCATTGGTAGTCCATCACGCCCCACTCGCCATCTTCGGTATAGAAAGTAAACATCTTGTCGTTGTAGGTTCCCACCCCTTTCACTTTGTTGGGGGATTTAAAGTATACCTCCCCCTTTTTATCGTAAAACAGGATATGCCCGTTTGTATCCTTGACGGGCAGGTAGCCAAACCCATACCTAAACATCTCAGGCGCAAACCCAGCCTTGAGAGCAAACACCTCGTCGCCTTTCTTATTGATCACGATATATTTGGTTTCGGCATCCTCGCCTTCGCCTATGGTTTTCAAAACAAGAGCCAGGCCTTCGGAGAAATCGTTGCAGGTGCTGTACTTAGGTTCAACGATATATTCGCCTTTGGTGTCGACATAACCCATGTTGCCATCTTCAGCCATTACGGTCAGCATTCCGTCGGAGTAGCCCTGCGAGCAATAGGTGATTTCCTTACCGCCGACCGGATCGAGAGTGAACACGCGCTTGCCGGAGCCGTCGACTACGGAGATACGTTCCTTGGGAAGCGTGACGGGCACGAGGCCGTCGGCCATATAGCCCACATATTTCAGGCCCTCGCAGTCGGCCACCGGTTCGGGTTTCTCACCGACTTTATAGAGGGTATAGCCTTTGCCCTCCTCAACAGAGAAATAGCCATTGATTACGGCCGAGGGGACGTTCTTGAACTCGTCCTCGTAGAGAAGGGTGCCGTCGGGAGCATAAAGGCTCCAGTTGCCGTCGGCCTCCTGCTGGACCGCAACATATTCCATCTTAGCGCCGTCGCTGCCTGCACACGAGGCCATGGCCAGTCCGGCGGCAGAAGCCAGCGCCAGACCGAATGTGGTTTTCAAACTCATAAATAATAATCGTTATGTGAATAATGATTTCATCGGGTTAGATTAAGCCATAAGTAACTGCCCGAGGGCTATAGCGGAAACGGCGGCAGAAAGATACGAATAATTATTTGAATTACAAAACAGCGGCGCGCCCGCGAGGGGCACGCCGCCGATATGAGGCTTTAGATAAAATACTATCAGATGCGGTGGAGGAAACGGAGCACCTGCTCGGTGATGTTCTGCACAGTAAAGCCGAACTTCTCGTCGAGCACCTTATATGGAGCGGATGCACCGAAGTGGTCGAGACCGAATACCATTCCATCGCGTCCTACCACACCGCGGAGCGTGGAGGGGAGGCCGGCTGTGAGACCGAATACGGGCACACCTTCGGGAATAACGCTCAGGCGGTAATCCTTGTCCTGCTGCTCGAACACGCCGATGGAAGGCACGGACACCACGCGGCAAGGCACGCCGCCGGCCTCAAGCTCTACAGCCACTTCGCAGAGGAGGGAAACCTCCGAGCCGTTGGCTACGAGCACAACCTGCGGGTGAGGAGTGTCCATCACCACATAACCGCCCTGATGGGCACCGAGAGCCTCTTCAAAACGGTTGCCGGTGGCAGCGGGGAGGTCCTTAATGTTCTGACGGGAAAGAATGAGGGCTGTGGGAGTCGAGAAGTTGTCCATCGCCATCTGCCATGCCACGGAGGTCTCCACAGCGTCGGCCGGACGGAGCACGAGCATCGAGGGATTGCCCGAGAAGTTCTTAAGTTCCTCCATAAGGCGGATCTGAGCCTCCTGCTCCACGGGTTCGTGGGTGGGGCCGTCCTCGCCCACGCGGAATGCGTCGTGGGTCCAGATATATTTCACGGGGAGCTCCATGAGAGCTGCAAGGCGCACGGCGGGCTTCATGTAGTCGGAGAATACAAAGAATGTGCCGCAGGCTGCGATTACGCCGCCATGCAGAGCGATGCCGTTCATAATCGAGGCCATGGTAAGCTCGGATACACCGGCCTGGAGGAAGGCGCCGGAGAAGTCGCCGGGAAGGAACTGATGTGTCTTCTTGAGGAAGCCGTCGGTCTTGTCGGAGTTGGCGAGGTCGGCGCTCGAAACTATCATGTTCTCAACCTTCTCGGCGAGCGTGGCCAGAACGGTGGCCGAAGCGTTGCGGGTGGCGTCGTCGGCTTTCTGCACGATGGCGGAATAGTCGATTTCAGGCAGACGGTTGTTGATGAAGTCGTCGAGCTTGCGGGCGAGCTCGGGATTGGCCTCGGCCCATGCTTTCTCGGCAGCGTGGCGCTCGGCGGCAATCTTGCGCAGCTGCTCGTTGCGGTCGGCATAGAGTTTCTGCACGTCGGCAGGAATAATCCAGGGATTGGCGGGGTCGGCGCCGAGATGCTCCATTGTCTTTGCGTAGTCGGCGCCGCTCTTGCTCAGAGGCTGGCCGTGGGTGGAGCATTTCCCTTCGAAAAGCTCGCCGGAGGCGGTTACGGCGCCGCGGCCCATCACGGTGTGGCCCACGATAATGGTCGGACGCTTGGTCTCGGCCTGTGCGGTCTCGATGGCCTTGGCGATGGCCTCGGGATCGGTGCCGTCGATTTCAATCACGTTCCAGCCCCACGCTGCATATTTGGCACAGACGTCTTCAGCGTCGACAGCATCCACATTGGTGGAAAGCTGCACGCGGTTGCTGTCGTAGAACATTATGAGGTTGCTCAGGCCCAGGAATCCGGCAATGCGGCCGGCGCCCTGCGAGATTTCCTCCTGCACGCCGCCGTCGCTGATGAAGGCGTAGGTCTTGTGAGCCACAACGTCGCCGAAACGGGCCTGGAGGAAGCGCTCTGCGATAGCGCAGCCCACGGCCATGGTGTGACCCTGGCCGAGCGGTCCGGAGGTGTTCTCAACCCCGCGGTGAGGATCAAGTTCAGGATGGCCCGGGGTGACGCTGCCCCACTGGCGGAACTGCTGGAGCTCCTCGACGGTATATTTGCCGGTGAGGGCAAGTACCGAATAGAGCATGGGCGACATATGGCCCGGATCGAGGAAGAAGCGGTCGCGGGCAATCCAGGTGGGATCGTCGGGGTCGGTTATGAGATACTTGGAATAAAGCACGTTGACAAAGTCGGCGCCACCCATGGCGCCACCGGGATGACCCGATTTGGCTTTCTCGACCATTGAGGCTGCGAGCACGCGCACGGTGTTGGCAGCCTTGTTGATGAGTTCTTTATTCATGCCAAAAGATTTGATTTTTAGGTTGAAAAGGTGGTCGTTGCAAAACCGACAATTCTCGCCCAAATTGTACGGACGCACGGACCGTGCGTCCATACAAATGGCTGGAATTTAATTGGTAATCGGACGCACGGACCGTGCGTCCCTACATTTCGATGGTTCTGCAACGTCCTCTTTCACGTTAGATTATATATTGTAATTATTAAGACAGGTAAACGGAAGCGGTTATACCGGATCGACGGGCAGATCCTCGTCGACAGGAATGTCGGTATTGACGTTCTTGCTGCCGATAAGCGAATAGTAGAGGATGTAGACCAGCATGGCCAGCACGAGCCAGTAGCTCGCCACGTAGCCCACGGTGCGGCCGATGTAGTCCTGGATGAAGGGCATCACGCCACCACCCACAACCATGGTCATGAAGAGACCGGAAGCCTTGGCCGTATATTTGCCCAAGCCTTCGGTGGCGAGGTTGAAGATGCCGCCCCACATCACTGAGGTGCAGAGGCCGCAGAGGAAGAGGAACATACACTTCAGGGGCACTTCGCCGCTGGTTATGTTGAGGGCCTTGAATTCAGGCGATTTGAAGGTGATATCCTCGGGGAGGAAGATGGCGATGAGCACGAGGATGATGGCCGTGGTCGACACGGTGATCATCTGGGTGCGTGTGGAGATTTTACCGCTGATAATCGAGCTGCAGAAACGGCCTACGAGCATGAAGAGCCAGTAGATGGCGGCAAGCGAGCCGGCCACGGCGGCTGCGCCCTCAAAGTTCTCGCGGCTTATCCAGGCATTCATCTCGCCGGGAATACCGATTTCAATGCCCACGTAGAAGAAGATGGCGATAACGCCCAGAGTGCAGTGGCGGAATGCCAGCGGGGAGTGGGTATAGGTGGCTTTCTTCAGGTTTGCCTGAGGCTCCTGAATCTTGATGAAGCTAATGATGATGAAAGCGAGCACGAAGATGACGATTCCGGTGATTACCAGGGGGGAAACGGCGGCCATGGTGGTCTCCTTGGTAAGAGTGCCCACAAGAACGCCCACGAGCATGGGAGTCAGGGTTCCGGAAAGTGAGTTGAGCGTACCGCCGGTCTGGATGAGCTGGTTGCCTTTGTTGCCGCCACCACCGAGGAGGTTGAGCATCGGGTTGACCACGGTGTTGAGCATGCATACGCAGAAACCGCAGACGAGGGCGCCGAGCAGATAGATAAAGAGGTTGAGGGTAGTGGGATTCTCGCCGCCGATTACCACGACGTTGTCGCCTACGATGCTCGAAAGGAGCTGGATGGCCAGACCGATTGCACCCACGGCGAGAGCGATGAGAGCCGTTTTCTTATACCCGTAGCGGATTAGCATGTTGCCGGCGGGGATACCCATGAAAAGATATGCGGTGAAGTTCATGAGGTTGCCCGCCATGCCGGCCCATTCATATCTGAAACCCCAGATATTGCCGAAGGGAGCGGCCATGTTGGTAACGAACGAAATCATCGCGAAGATAAAAAACATCGTGATGATGGCTATAGTGCGTCCGTTGGAGCCTTGTTTAGCCTGTGTCATAATGGTTTGTAGTTGAAGAATTAAGGTTAGATATTTATATTTTTTGTTTTTCGGTATTGAAAACGGCCTTGGGGCCGCGGCCGCAGCCACCGCCCTATTTCTTGCAAATTTAAGAAAATTTGGTTACGCGCCAAAATTAAGAATGCGAATGAAATTAAAACATCGGATGAGATTGAATACTTCGTTATGACCTGTCGCAAAATTTGCGATAGAGTTGAAACACAGTCCAGATTTTCGATTAACACGCATATTTTGCAGCTTATTTTCGAATTTAAGACGCAGAATTTGCGTCTTAGCGGCCGCATCGCAAGAGAATATACCGGTTTGACGTTGATTAATAGTAGCCATATGTTTTGCGATAAACACCGATGGAAAAGATTATATTATACCCCAAAATAAGAGAGTAATATTCTTACCACAACATCGGCTCTGCGAGCATCCGTTAATGAACAACTTGTTTCGTCAAGTACATGGGCATAGTTATCGTCGCTATCGTCCGACCACAACATCGGCTCGGGGATATAAGTAAACCGCCCGCTTGCCGGCCGGAAAGCACGGAAGCGGGCGGAGTATTCGGATTAATCTAATGTGTCAGCTATGCGACGGATTAGAAAGTGTAGCCGAGGGAGATTTTGAGGGCCTGGCTGTTGATTTTGGGCTTGGAAGAGCCACCGTCCCATTCAAACTTGTGGCTGTAGGCGGGGATGAAGTCGGTGCCGTACTGAACGCCGAGGTAGTACTTCTGATATTCGAAGCCTACACCGATCTGCCAACCCATCTGGAAACGGTTCCAGGTGTAGTCGCCGTCGCCCATATCCTCCTCGCTGTCGCTGTAAACGTTAACCCAGTCGGGCTCTTCGTAACCGAGGTCTTTGAGCTCGTCTTTGCTGAGGTTGGAATCAACAACATCCTTCATTTTGGTAACGAGGTTGAGCTTGAAGTTGATACCTACATAAGGAGCGATTTTGAAGTCGTCGCTTACGTTGAAGCGATAAACGAAATTAACAGGTACACGGAGATTGATGTTGGTCATCTTCTGCTTGTCCTGGAACCAGTAGCCGGCATATTCCACTTTTTCGCCCTTTTCAGAGCCGAAGCCGAAGTTGAAGTTACCGCCGACTTCAACAAACATGTTTTCGGCAACGCCGAAGCCATGAGCGTAGTTGATGCCGAAACCGTTGAGGCTGCGGCCTTCGCTCTCGTCGCCGGTATATTCCTTGTTCATCGAATAGTGCTGCCAGTCGTAGGAAAGAGCAACACGGTTGTAGCCTTCTGCATTGGCTACGGAAGCGCTGGCTACGAGCACAGCAGCTGCCAAAATCACTTTTTTCATAATAGTTTGTCTATAAAAGATTTTGATGAATATTGGTATATTATTCAGTGTAAGCAACTCGACTTATACTGCCTATGTTAATTGTGTTTGTGCAAAATTAAACAAATTTTTACGCTTATAGGCAATTATAGGGTTAATTTATGTTAAATACAGATCGATAGACACAAATCCTGCTCCTCGATTAAAAAAATCCGGCGCACCAAATCAGAAATTGGCGCGCCGGATTATATTATGGGCTGTTCTTAAACAATCAGCAGATTATCAGAAAGTCCAACCGAGACGGAGAGCGGGCTGCACATAAGTGCCGAGGTCGAAGCTCTTTGCAGTGGATCTTTGTGAGCGTCCTTGTTGAGCTCCTCGCCGTTCTTTTTCTGGCAGGACTGATGCATCGATTTGTAGGTGAGGTCGATACCGAGTTCAGCACCAACATAGAGACCTTTGTAAACATAGAAGTCTACACCGGTGAAGATGCCGAAGTTGAAGTTGGTCGAACCGATTTCGCCGTTGGCGGTGTTCTCCCAGTATTTTTCAACTACTTTCTCAGAGGCGTTCCACTGCTCGGTGGTGCTTCCGTAGCTTTCGAAGCCTACGCCTACCTGTACGCCTGCATATACGTCAAGACGACCTTTGGTAACGAGGTGACGCTCGTAGCCGAGGTTGATGTTGAAGCTGCTGCGACGGGTGTTGTTGTGAAGGGTTACGTAGTTGTTTTTCGGAAGTCTCGAAGTCGGTGTTGTCGATGTCCTTGTGCACGCCGAAACCGATGTTCAGGCGGATAGCGTCCTTATTGGTGATGAAGTAGCGGCCGGTAAGACCATACTCGCTATCGCGGAAGGTTGTGTAGTCGTTCGAGAACGGATTGAACTGGAGTTCAACACCGAAGTTGCCCTTCTCGGGTGCAAATTCGTCCTATGCGATAGCGGCAGGAGCGATGGCTGCAACGAGGGCAGCTGCAAGAATAAACTTTTTCATTGCTGTGTTTTGTATAAAGATAAAATTAAAACAATTATTCAACTTAGGAATTCCTTTTAAAAAGCCCGGTTCAACGCATCTTTAGTAGTTGGATTCCGACTTTTTAACAAAAGTGTGTTTGTTTGAATCGGTGCAACGTTACGAAAGTTAAAGATAATAAACATTAGCGCCTGTGTTAATATTTGTAAATATTAACACAGGCAACTAATTGTCAGTCGCTTATAATCCAATGCAAAATCTGAGTTTTTATACGTTTTTCACCGACCTAAATACAATCTGCACACTTCCGACCCTCGGAGGATGCTGAATTTTCGGTCAGTACCGGCGGTCGCCGAAAATGGCGGTGCCGACACGCACCATGGTGGAGCCTTCGGCGATAGCAAGGTGGTAGTCGTGGCTCATCCCCATGCTGACGGTGTCGAAGCCGCGCAGATCGGGGCAGAGCGAGCGGATGGCGTCGAAGGTGGCGCGGATGCGGGCAAAGTCCCCGCGCACGCGCGCCTCGTCGTCGGTATTCGAAGCCATCCCCATCACGCCGCAAATATGCGTTGCGCGGAGCGACTCGTAGCCGCGTCCGCGGAAGAAGTCCATCAGCTCGTCGGGCGAGAAACCGAATTTTGTCTCCTCGGCGGCTACATGGAGCTGCATGAGCACGCGGGCGTTGAAGCCCTGTCGCTCAGCTTCGGAGTCGACGGCGCGCAGAAGGCGTTCGGAGTCGATGCTCTCGATCATGGCGGGACGCAGGCGCAGAAGCTGGCGCACTTTGTTGGTCTGCAGATGGCCGATAAAGTGCCAGCGTATTTCAGCGGGGAGAGCCGGCACTTTCTGCGCGAGCTCCTGCACACGGCTCTCGCCGAAGCAGGTCTGACCGGCGGCATAAGCCTCGGCAATCATTTCAGCCGGATGGAACTTCGATACAGCCACCAGCGTGATACCCTCGGGAAGTCCCTGCTTAATCTCCCGGATATTTTCGGCAACACCCATTGTCACACATTAATTATATATAATCAGGCCTGAGGTGCTTCGGGCTTGGCATCTTCCTTCACCTTCATGCGGTAAACGTCCATGATGGGGGTCTCGGCAATCGAGACTATCTCGAAGTCGGCCATCGTGCCCTTCATGCCCTCCATAAAGTTGTCGTAGGCGCCTTTGAAATCACAGCCGGCCACCAGCACCTGCGATACGGAACGCTTCTCCACCGCCGTCTTCTCGTCGATGGTAATGAAGGCAACCTTTACGAGATACCATTTGTCGGCCGAGTCGTCGAACATTATTTCAGCGATTTTCGTGCGCTTCACGGCGTTGACGTCCACCTCGCCGCTTACGAAAGGAGCCTGCTCCTCGATAATGCGTGCTTCGGCCTCGGTGAAGCTGAGCGCATCCACCAGATAAGGTTCCGTAACCTTCTTGATCGAGCCGTTTTCCTGAGTTTTATCGTAACGAATCTTACATTCGAACCAGTTTGCCATAATAGTTCAATATTATTTTGTGGAAATTGAAAAACTTTGTTAATTTTGAGAATCAAAACCACCGGCAAAGTTAGGCTAAAAATCCAAACTTTGCAAAGCGAAAAAGCGTTAGACAACCATGAACTTCAACCGCGAGGGATTTCTCTACAGGGCATATTCCATGTATGCCGACGGCTTCCGTCAAATGACGGTAGGACGGCGCCTGTGGGCCATAATCATCGTGAAACTCGTGATTCTCTTCGCGGTATTCCGCCTCTTTTTCTTTCCCGACATTCTCCAGGAGCGCTACGACAACGACGCCGACCGCGCCGAGGCCGTGCGCACAAATCTGACCAGGCCCTGACGCATTGCCCGGGAATCAGCAACCTGAAAAACCAACTTTCAAATTCAACATATGGAAGACCTCCTTACCACCGTCGACTGGTCGCGCGGGCAATTCGCCCTGACGGCCATAATCCATTGGCTTTTCGTGCCGCTCACCATCGGGCTTTCGCTAATAGTGGGCATAATGGAGACACTCTACTACCGCACCGGCGTCGAGCGCTGGAAGAAAATCACCAAATTCTGGATGCTGCTCTTCGGCATAAACTTTGCCTGCGGCGTAGCCACGGGCATAATCCTCGAATTCGAGTTCGGCACCAACTGGAGCAACTACTCATGGTTTGTAGGCGACATTTTCGGAGCCCCGCTTGCCATCGAGGGGATAGTAGCATTTTTCCTGGAGTCGACGTTCATAGCCGTGATGTTCTTCGGCTGGAACCGCGTGAGCCGCGGCTTTCATCTTACCGCCACATGGCTTACGGCGATAGGCGTCTGCCTGTCGGCTTACTGGATTCTGGTGGCCAACGCCTGGATGCAGTATCCCGTGGGGATGGATTTCGACCCTGCGCAGATGCGCAACGTGATGACCTCGTTCGCCTCCGTAGCCCTCTCGCCCGTGGCCGTCAACAAATTCTTCCATACCGTATGCTCCGGCTGGGTACTGGGTGCAGTGTTTGTAGTCGGCGTAAGCTGCTGGTTCCTCTATAAAAAGAGCAACGTCGCCCTTGCCAGGGATTCGATGAAAATCGCCGGATGGGTGGGTCTTGCGGGCATCGTGCTGACAATGTGGACCGGCGACGGCTCGGCCGTACAGGTAGCCCGCGTGCAGCCCATGAAGCTCGCCGCCATGGAAGGACTTTACGATGGTTGCTGCGGCCAGAGCCTCGTGGCCTTCGGCATCGTAAACCCCGACAAGCAGCGCACCGACAATGAGGAAGCGCTCCTCGGCGAAATCTCGATACCAAAGGGCCTTTCCGTTCTGGCCAACCACGACGCCGAAAGCTTTGTGCCCGGCATCAACGACATAATCGACGGCGTAAGCATCGACGCCAACGGCGACACTGTCAATACCGTAAGCTACGCCGAGCGCATAGCCCGCGGCAAAGCCGCCCAGGAGGCGCTCCGCCGCTACGACTCGGCCATGAAAGCCGGCGACCAGACAGCCATGGCAGCCGCCAAGACCGACATCGCCAAGGATTTCCGCTACTTCGGCTACGGATTCCTCGACAGCGTCGACGAGGCGGTCCCCCCGGTTGCACTGACGTTCTACGCCTTCCGCGTGATGGTGATGGGCGGCGGCTACCTGCTGCTGTTCTTCATGGTGATGCTCTGGCTGAGCTACCGCAAGCCCTCCACGCTCGAAAACCGCTGGGCAATCTTCTTCGGTCTGATTACCATCCCGGTAGTATGGCTCGTCAGCGAGGCCGGATGGGTAACCGCCGAAATGGGCCGACAGCCCTGGACCATCGAAGGACTGCTACCCACCCGCGCGGCCATCAGCGACATCCCGTCAGGCTCGGTGATGCTCACCTTCTGGATGTTCGTCGTGGTGTTCGTAGGTCTGCTGGCCGCCGAAATCAGCATCATGACGCGCGAAATCCGCAAAGCTGCCGGCCGCGACCTGCTGGCCGACTGATCCGCCGCGATTCCATAATTATACACTAACCAAAGACATACAACGCAATATGGAAGCATTACAGATATACTGGTGGTTCGTGATCTCGCTCCTCGGGGGTCTGCTGGTGTTCCTGCTCTTCGTGCAGGGAGGCCAGACAATGATATGGTCCACCCGCAACGCCGAGCGGAAATCACTCATGATCAACGCACTCGGCCGCAAATGGGAACTGACGTTCACCACCCTGGTGGTGTTCGGCGGAGCTTTCTTCGCCTCATTCCCGCTCTATTACTCCACAAGCTTCGGCGGAGCCTACTGGCTCTGGATGCTCATTCTGCTGAGCTTCATCCTGCAGGCCGTAAGCTATGAGTTCCGGTCGAAGCCGGGCAATGTGTTCGGGCAGTCTACCTACGATATATTCCTGCTGATCAACGGATGCGTGGGCTGCGTACTGCTCGGAGCCGCCGTAGGGATGCAGTTTTTCGGCGCCGACTTCTCTGTGGAGCGCCAGAGCATCCTCAACGCCGGGGCTCCGGTGATTTCCTCCTGGGGCCCGATGCACGGGCTCGACGTGGTGTTCAGCATCCCCTGCCTCCTGCTGGGCTTCGCCGTGCTCTTCCTGGCGCGTACGCTCGGCTCCCTCTTCTTCGGAATGAGCGTCAAGGATGCCGACGAGCGCGAGTTCGCCCACGGCATGCGCACCCGCACACTCTTCAACGGCACTCTGTTCGTTCTCCTCTTTCTCGCATTCCTCTTCGCGCTCTTCACAGCCGACGGCTACTCACGCCTTGCCGACGGCCTGGTGGTAAAAGTGCCCTACAAGTATTTCTTCAACCTGATTGACCTCTGGTGGATAGGCGCAGCCTTCCTGCTGGCCGTGCTCGCAGTGGTCTACGGCATATTGCGCTCGGCCTTCGACGCGCGTTTCCGCACCGGCTTCTGGTGGACAGGCGCAGGCGTGGTAGTGGCCGTATGCTGCCTCTTCTGCATCAGCGGCTACAACAACACCGCCTTCCTCCCATCGACCACCGACCCGCAGAGCTCGCTCTTCATCACCAACGCCTCGTCGACCGAGTTCACTCTGCGCGTCATGGCATGGGTGACGGTACTACTGCCCGTAGTGGTGGGCTACATAGCCTATGTATGGCACAAGATGACCTCGCCGGCCATCACAGCCCGCGAACTCGAGGCTGACGACCACGCCTATTAATACCCGTATTTTATTTAAGGAGGAATTTTCTTAACTTTGTGGGTTGAATCGGGTCGCAGGCCGGGTTCAGCCCACAAACCTTATATACCCCATAGTGAACTCCTCCGACACAAGCACAATAACCGGCGATTCAGCCAAGGCGCCCAAACGCATAGCCATTCTCGGGTCGACAGGCTCGATAGGCACGCAGACGCTCGACGTGATTGCCGAATATCCCGACCGCTTCCGCCCCACGCTCCTCGTGGCGGGGCGCAAGGTCGACACACTCATACAGCAGGCGCTGAAATGGCGCCCGCAGATGGCAATAATCGCCGACGAATCGCTCTACTGGAAGCTGCGCGACGCCCTGGCGCCGCTCGGTATCGCCACAGCAGCCGGCCAGCAGGCCATCAACGACGCAATGGCCTCCGAATGCTTCGACACGGTGGTTACGGCCACCGTGGGCTACAGCGGCCTCGCCCCCACCCTCCGCGCCATCGAGGCCGGGAAAGACATAGCCTTGGCCAACAAGGAGACAATGGTGGTTGCCGGCGAACTCGTCACCGCCGCCCTCGCCCGCTCCGCATCGCGCATCCTCCCGGTCGACTCCGAGCACTCGGCAATCTACCAGTGTCTGGTCGGCGAGGATCCCGCAAAGGTGCGCCGTCTGATTATCACTGCCTCCGGCGGCCCGTTCCGCACCTGGACGCCGGCCCAGCTCGCCTCGGCCACAATGCGCGACGCCCTCAAGCACCCAAACTGGAGCATGGGCGCGAAAATCACCATCGACTCGGCCACGATGGTCAACAAAGCCTTCGAGATAATCGAGGCACGCTGGCTCTTCGACATGCCGCCCGAGAAAATCACGGCCGTGGTTCATCCGCAGTCGATTGTCCACTCGATGGTGGAATTTGTCGACGGCGCCGTAAAGGCTCAGCTCGGAGTGCCCGACATGCGCCTGCCCATTCGCTACGCCCTGGGGGAGACGGTGCGTCTGGCCACCGACGACTCTCCGCTTACACTCGGCCGCATGACCCAGCTCACCTTCGAAGCGCCCGACACCGAGCGTTTCCCGGGCTTCACCCTCGGACACTATGCCCTGCGAGCCGGAGGCACAGCCGCCTGCATCATCAACGCCGCCAACGAAGTGGCCGTAGAGGCTTTCCTCCAGCAGAAAATCGGATTCACACACATCTACCGCCTGATAGAGGAGGCACTGCAGGCCATGCCGATGATTCAGAACCCCTCGCTGGCCGACTATGTGGCCATAAACGACGCCACGCGCGCCTATACATCCTCGCGTATCGCCAAATAACTTCCCACCTCACCCCGACGAACAACCACGCATGGAAACATTCCTCATAAAAGCCGCCCAGCTGATCTGCGCTCTCTCGCTCCTGGTCATCATCCACGAGCTCGGCCACTTCATGTGGGCGCGCATCTTCAAAATCCGCGTCGAGAAATTCTATATCTTCTTCAACCCATGGTTCTCGCTGGCTAAATGGAAGCCCAAGAAGAGCGATACCGAATGGGGCATCGGATGGCTGCCGCTCGGCGGCTACGTGAAGATTGCAGGAATGATCGACGAATCGATGGACACCGAGCAGCTCGCCTCCGAACCCAAACCCTGGGAGTTCCGCTCGAAACCCGCATGGCAACGGCTGCTGGTAATGACCGGCGGCGTGCTCAACAACTTCATCCTCGCCATAATCATCTACGCCGGAATAGCCTTCTGGTGGGGAGAGAAGACCATCCCCTTCCAAAATGCCTACGAAGGGATGGACTTCACCCCTGCAATGCAGTCTCTCGGATTCCGCAACGGCGACATCCTCCTTGAAGCCGACGGCCGCACGCTCGACTCGCGCGAGCGCTCCGTGGCTTTCAAAATGCTCGAAGCCAAGGAGGTGACCGTGCTTCGCAACCACCGCGACACCGTGACACTGCGCATGCCCGACGGCGCCATCCTCACCATCCCGGAGAATGACCCGCTCATGGCCATCCGCGTGCCCGTCTACGTAAAGCAGATCATGCCCGGCGAACCCGCCGCAGAGGCCGGGCTGCAGGTGGGCGACCGCATCATAGCCGTGGGCGACAGCCTCACCCCCGCCTTCACCGAGCTTTCACCCGCTCTTCTGGCCTACAAAGGTAAGCCCACAGAGCTTACCCTGCTGCGTGGCAACGACACCATCCGCGTGGCCGCCACTCCAACCGAGGCCGGCAAGCTCGGCTTCGGCCTGAAGACACCCGCCGAGATATTCGATGTGGAGATAACGGCCTACAACCCGCTGCAAGCCATCCCCGTGGGTGTGCGCAACGGCACCGAGATGCTCACCACCTACGTCGGCTCGCTCAAGCACCTATTCACTAAGGAAGGCGCCGAGAGCATCGGCGGCTTCGGAGCCATCGGCAACCTCTTCCCCGCCGCGTGGGACTGGCGCACCTTCTGGGAGATGACCGCCTTCCTCTCGATTATCCTCGCATTCATGAACATCATCCCCATCCCGGCCCTCGACGGCGGCCACGTGATGTTCCTGCTCTGGGAAGTCGTCACTCGCCGCAAGCCCTCCGACAAGGTGCTCGAATACGCCCAGATGGCCGGCATGTTCTTCCTTATCGCCCTGCTCATCTACGCCAACTCCAACGATATTTACCGCTTCCTGATTAAATAATGGCTCAACCCAACTACCCCGTGCTGCGCCTCAAGCGCGGCAAAGAAGAGTCGCTCGACCGCTTCCACCCCTGGGTGTTCTCCGGAGCACTCGCCGACGGCACCATTCCGGAATCGCTCGAAGAGGGCGACGTAGTGGCCGTGCAGACCTCCGACGGCCGTACCATCGGTGTAGGCCACTTCCAGATCGGCAGCATCGCCGTGCGCATCCTCGATTTCGGACTCACCGACATCGGCGCCGACTTCTATCGCTCGCGTCTGGAGCAGGCGCTGGCCCTGCGCAAGGCTCTGCAGCTCGCACGCCCCGACAACGACGCCTACCGTCTGGTTCACGGCGAGGGGGATTTCCTCCCCGGCCTGGTGGTCGACGTATATGGCCCCACGGCAGTGCTCCAGGCCCATTCGCCCGGCATGCACTACGCCCGCCAGACCATAGCCGAGCAGATTGTCTCGCTCCCCGACCTGGGCGTACGCAACGTATACTATAAATCCGAGACCACACTCCCCTACAAGGCCCATCTCGACCCGCAGAACACTTATCTCGTGGGCGGATTCGAGACCTCGGTAGCTTCGGAAAACTCGCTGAAATTCAATATCGACTGGCTCCGGGGGCAGAAAACGGGCTTCTTCCTCGACCAGCGCGACAACCGCTCGCTGCTGCGCCACTATTCGCGCGGCCGCCGGGTACTCAACATGTTCTGCTATACGGGCGGCTTCTCCGTCTACGCCCTCAGCGGGGGCGCCGAAGCCGTCGACTCGGTCGACTCCTCCGAGAAGGCAATCACGCTTACCGATGCCAACGTGGCCCTGAACTTCGGCCAGTGCCCGCGCCACCGCTCGTTTGCCCGCGACGCATTCAAGTTTCTCGACGATATGGCCTCTGACGCCTACGACCTCATCGTGCTCGACCCGCCGGCCTTCGCCAAGCACCGCAGCGCCCTGCGCAACGCCCTGCGCGGCTACCAGAAACTCAACGCCAAGGCTTTCGAGAAAATCGCCCCCGGGGGCATCCTCTTCACCTTCAGCTGTTCGCAGGCCGTGAGCCGCGAGCAGTTCCGCCTGGCCGTCTTCTCGGCCGCGGCCCAGAGTCGCCGCCGGGTGCGCATCCTCCATCAGCTCACCCAGCCGGCCGACCATCCCGTGAACATCTACCACCCCGAGGGGGAATACCTCAAGGGCCTCGTGCTCTACGTGGAATAACCCTCCCGGTACATCATAAATAACCGACTCAGAATGAAACATAAACTCATCGCCCTCGCGGCCCTCGCGGCCTGCTCAATATCAGCCATGGCAAATCATACCGACCCCAACAACCCCTCGGGCACCGTAGTAGACCGCTTCGCCGACATCGAAGTGCTCCGCTATACCGTGCCCGGCTTCTCCGACCTCACCCTCGACCAGAAGAAATTCATCTATTACCTCACCGAGGCTGCCCTGAGCGGCCGCGACATACTCTGGGACCAGAACGGACGTTACAACCTGCAGCTCCGCCAGCTCCTCGAGGCTATCTACAAAAACTACAGCGGCGACCGCAAGGAGGCTGATTTCCTCGCCTTCGAGACTTATCTCAAGCAGGTGGAATTCGGCAACGGTGCCTACCACCACTATTCGGCCGACAAATTTACACCCAGATTCTCGCGCGCATGGTTCGACGCGCAGGTGGCCGCGCTCGCCAAGACCGACCCCGCGCTGACGGCGAAGCTCCAGCCCGCCATGCCCGACCTTGAAAAGCTGATTTTTGACCCCTCGTTCATGGCCAAGCGCGTAAATCAGGCCGAAGGCCAGGACCTCGTACTCACCTCGGCCAACAATATGTATGAAGGCGTCACGCAGAAGGAGGTCGAGGACTATTTCAACGCCCTGAAGAATCCCGACGACCCCACACCCGTATCCTACGGTCTGAACACCAAGGTGGTAAAGCGCGACGGCAAGGTCGTGGAACTTCCCTATAAAGTAGGCGGCCTCTATTCCGACGCCATCGAGCGCATCGTGGAGAATCTGGAGAAGGCACTCCCCTACGCCGAGACCGAAAAGCAGAAAAAATCCATCGAGGAGCTCATCGGCTTCTACCGCACCGGCTCGCTCAAGGCTTTCGACGACTACTCGATTCTCTGGGCCGAGGACACCACTCCTGTGGTCGACTTCATCAACGGCTTCATCGAGAGCTACGGCGACCCGCTGGGCATGACCGGCTCGTGGGAATCAATCGTCAACTACAAGAATCAGGCAGCCTCGCAGCGCACGGAGACGATTTCGGCCAACGCGCAGTGGTTCGAGGACCGCTCGCCCGTCGACCCGCGTTTCCGCAAGCCCGTGGTCAAGGGCGTGAGCGCCAAGGTAATCAACGCCGCCATTCTCGCCGGCGACTCCTATCCCTCCACCCCCATCGGCATCAACCTGCCCAACTCCAACTGGATACGCGCCGCCCACGGCTCCAAATCCGTGACTATCGAGAACATCACCCAGGCCTACGACGACGCCAGCCACGGCAACGGCTTCAACGAAGAATTCGTAATCGACCAGCCCACGCGCGACCTTCTCGACAAATATCTCTTCATAACCGACAATCTCCACACCGACCTCCACGAATGTCTCGGCCACGGCTCCGGCCGTCTGCTCCCCGGAGTTGACCCCGACGCCCTCAAAGCCCACGGCTCGACCCTCGAAGAGACGCGCGCCGACCTCTTCGCCCTCTACTATCTGGCCGACCCGCACCTTGTGGAGCTCGGTCTGCTCGACAATCCCGACGCCTACAAGGCAGAGTACTATAAATATATGCTCAACGGCCTGATGACCCAGCTGATGCGCATCGAACCCGGCAAAGACGTTGAGGAAGCCCACATGCGCAACCGCAAGCTCATCGCCGAATGGGTGCTCGAAAAAGGTGCCCCCGACCGCGTGGTCGAGATGGTGAAGCGCGACGGCAAGACCTATGTGCAAATCAACGACTACGCCCGTATGCGCGAGCTTTTCGGCCAGCTTCTCGGCGAAATCCAGCGCATAAAGAGCGAAGGCGACTACGAGGCCGGCGCACGCCTGGTCGAGCAGTACGCCGTGAAGGTCGATCCGACGCTCCACCGCGAGGTGCTCGACCGCTACGCCAAGCTCAATATCGCCCCCTACAAGGGCTTCGTCAACCCGGTCTACACCCCGATTCTCGACGCCGACGGCAACATCACCGACATCAACGTGACCTTCACCGAAGGCTACCTCCCGCAGATGTTCCGCTACTCCGAATCCTACTCTCCGCTCACCAAATAACCACTGAATTTCAATAGAATACACACAGATATGGAAAACCTGTTCGATACCGTATCGGCCGACATCAAGAAGGCCATGCTCGCCCGCGACGCCGTTCGCCTCGAATCGCTCCGCGGCATTAAGAAAGAGTTTCTCGAAGCCAAGACCGCAAAAGGCTCCGACGGCACCCTCTCCGACGACCGCGCCATCCAGATTCTCTCCAAGATGGTAAAGCAACGCCGCGAGAGCGCCGAAATCTACACACAGCAGAACCGTCCCGAACTTGCCCAGGCCGAACTCGCCCAGGCAGCCGTAATCGAGGAATATATGCCCAAGCAGCTCTCCCCCGAAGAACTCGACGCCGCCCTCCGCGAGATTATCGCCCGCGTGGGCGCCACTTCGCCCAAGGAGATGGGCAAGGTGATGGGCGTGGCTTCGAAAGAACTCGCCGGCAAGGCCGAAGGCCGCGCCATCTCCGCAGCCGTCAAGGCTCTACTCTCCTGATTACGCAATCACAACCCACTGATATGCAGGATTCAGCCCTACATACTCCGCTCAAAACGGGCGCCACGCCACACCTCAGTGTGCCGTCGGCGCCCGTGGGGCGTTTCGCCCCCTCTCCGTCGGGACGTATGCACTTGGGCAATATCTACACCGCCGTAATGTCGTGGCTCTCAGCCCGCAGCCGAGGCGGCCGCTGGATTCTGCGCATCGAAGACCTCGACCCCCAGCGCTCAAAGCCGGAATACACCCGCCTGATTGAGGACGACCTACACTGGCTCGGCCTTGAATGGGACGAGGGTGGCACCGACGGCCACGGGCCCCACCGCCCCTACCTCCAGAGCCTGCGCCACGACCTCTATGCCGACGCCCTGCGCCGCCTCGAAGAGAAAGGCCTGACCTACAGATGCGTATGCCGCCGCGCCGACATTCTCGCCACCCAGGCGCCCCACGAGTCGGACGGCCGCGTAATCTATAAGGGCACCTGCCGTCCGCCCCGCCTCGGAGGAACCGCCGAAATCCCCGCCGACCGTCCCGCCGCCACGCGGCTCTTCGTTCCCGACCGAACAATCAAATTTACCGACCGCATCTGCGGCCCGCAAAGCGTGAACCTCGCCACCCATTGCGGCGACTTCATACTCCGCCGTGCCGACGGCGCCTGGGCCTATCAGCTCGCCGTAGTAGTCGACGACGCCCTGATGGGCGTCACCGAAGTAGTGCGCGGCAACGACCTCCTGCTCTCCACAGCCCAGCAGATCTACCTCTACAGCCTACTGGGCTTTCCCGTGCCCGAATTCGCCCACCTGCCCCTGCTCTGCAACGCCGCCGGGCAGCGTCTCTCCAAGCGCGACGGTGCCATGGCTATGGATGCCCTCCGCGCCATCCATACGCCCCAGTCTCTTCTGGGCCATATCGCCCACCTCGCCGGTTTGCTCCCCGCTCCTACCCCCATCGACCTGCCCGACCTACTCGCTGTTGCTCGCGCCTCCGCCCATCCGCTCTTCCGCTAAAACTCCACAGCCAATGTCCAACGCCGCCACGTCGCGTGAGGGTATTGCGGAACAGCAATTTCCGCCCACATTGTAGGGACGCACGGCTCGTGCGTCCGCGCAACAGGCTGAATTTCAGACGTAACACTCGGACGCACAGACCGTGCGTCCCGACCTTCCGGTGGACCTGCAACAGTCTCTCTGCCCCCGCCGAGCGGCGGGGGCGTATCCGAATGGCAGGGCGGCTTACTTTAGCTTATCCTTAAGCTCTGATTTAAAGGGGATTATCTTACCGAAAATCACGACACCAGACACTACCGAGGGCTGGTCGTCGCCTATTATGAGATGCGCGTCGAAGGTCGAGAAAAACACGTAATCTGTAACATCTGTCTGAATCAGTTTGTCTAAAATCGACGGTCCGAGCAGCATTGTCAGCCCGCTAAGCGCCTGGCGTCCAATTGAATTACTCTCATCGTCCATATTGTCGACAATAGCCTCATTGAGGCGCTCGACAAGAAACGTATTCAGCTCATCCTTAACCTCTTGCTTCGACGGATTTTTCAACGCTGCCACAACGAAGATGGCAATTATCGCCAACCATATAATCAGCTTTTTCGAGCCCGATTTGCGAGGTCTGCAGCCAGAAGTATGCAGCCGGCGATCCGTCTCAACCTGCTGGACATCTTCCTTTTCCATCGGCGTAGCGAGTTTTTCGGTTTCATCGGAAACCGCACCTTCGCGCTTGCGCTGTTCTTCAATAGCCTTACGATAAGATTCAAGCGACATAATATTTATGGGAATTATCCCGATAACTACCCTTCCACATTTGATATTTTCGTAATTCTACTTATCTCTGATATTCGCAAAGATAACCCATTTTATTTATCAAAACAATAAAATCGGCAAAATTCAATTTTATTTAGTATAATAACCAAAATCAGCAGAAATAAAATTTTGTTTATTACGATAAATAAAATCGGCAGGAAAGGGATTTTATAAAGCATAATTAATAAACGTGCACCGATGCAAAAGCAGCCGACTGTATGGCCGACCTCGACGAGCAGCTGCGCCGAGGCATCCGCGCCCTCGACCTGCGTCCGGGTCTCTTCAACGCCGGCGACAGCGACAACCCCAAGGAGTTCCTCGTACTCCACCTCTTCAGCGGCAACGTCTACTCCCAGCGCCCGGCCCGGTCCGGACGCAACCCAACATAACACCAAAAAAAATCATTTTAGGCAATAGATAAAGATACAAGTATCTAACCCGAGCGGGGAGCGAACCGTGATGGCCCGCTCCCCGCAAACTTTTATCAATCCTATGGAAGCCTGTTCTGCAATCGTGCTCCATAGCGGAGCGTCGGATTTGGTCTGAAAGGGAGACTTTCGGAATCGAATTTAGCAGAGAGAATGGTGATATTGGAGAATATTGCTAAATTTGCTATCGTATTATGCAACTGGTCAAGATATTGAAAATAATCAGATCAGGATAATATAAAGTATTTTTGAGCAGTTACTTAAATAATTAGAGATACATGAGCGTCATAGATATCATATTGAGCGTGTTGGTAGGCCTTATATATGCGAAATGGCTTGCGCTGATTGTCTTGTTGCCGTTTATGGCTATCGACGGGCATAACCGCAGCAGGTCGACGGGGCTGAAGTTGCTTTCTGCGCCATATCTTATCGTAAACAGGCTGACAAGGGGCGGATGGATGCGCTACGCTCTATATCAGGTTGGGCTGCTGCCGTCGGTCGGATTGCGAATGTGGATATACCGCTGTCTCGGAGCGAGAATAGGGAAGTATGCAATCGTTCATTTCCGCACGGAAATCCGCGAGCCGAACCGTCTGACCATCGGGCGCGGAAGTATCATCGGCGACAATGCGCTTCTTGACGCAAGAAATGGGCTGACGCTGGGCAATAACGTAAATCTGTCGAGCAATGTGTCGATTTATACGCTTCAGCACGACCATCGTGATCCGGAGTTCGGGTGCTATGAAAACCAACCCGGAAAAAAGCTTTCGGTGGAAGTAGACGACAGAGCATGGATCGGATCTAACGTAACCGTTTTGCCCGGGGTCCATATAGGGGAAGGGGCGGTATGCTGTGCCGGATGTGTGGTTACTAAGGATGTGGAGCCATATGCCATTGTGGCCGGCATACCGGCCCGGAAGGTAGGCGAGCGTACACGCGATTTGACTTATGAACTCCGCGAGCGTTCATGCGCCTTCTATTGAGTCGCGATAGAACGTGATAGAATTTGAAAAAATCATAATAAAGGAGCTGATTTTGCGTTATATTGTTGTTCAGGGTGGCTGCACGACTCATGCAGCCATTGTTGCCGTATCACTGCATTCCTGAGCCGCCTGTCATCAGAAATTGCCAAAAAATACTCGACATCACATGAAAACTACGGCCAAAGCTCTTCTTTTTGCAGCTCTAACTCTTATATTCACTGCTTGTTCGTCAAAGAAGTCCTCACTGACCTATTTCGAGGATCTGAAAGCCACCGACGGGGTTGTCGACGTGCAGCCTTACACTCCGGTAATCCAGCCCGACGACGAACTTTTCATCTCCGTAAGCTCAACGATTCCAGCCGCCACGGCCGCCTACAATCTCAACGTCAGCAATCCCGCCTCGGGCAACGAGATGGGCAAGACGACCTCTCCTCAACACATAACGTATCTGGTAAACTCGGCCGGCGACATCACTATGCCGGTGCTCGGTAAGATTCACGTGGCCGGTCTCACTACCGCACAACTGACCGACGAGCTGACCCGCATGATTTCGAAGGACGTGACCGACCCCGTAGTGACGGTGCGCCTGCGCAATTTCTCGGTAAACGTGATGGGCGAGGTCAACAGTCCGGGAATCAAGGGCGTGGGCGGCGAGCGCTGCTCGATTCTCGACGCCATCGCTGCCGCTGGCGACTTGACGCCCTACGGCAACCGCAACGACGTGCTCCTGATTCGCGAGAACAACGGCAAGCGCGAGTATCACCGACTGAACCTCAACGACGCCTCGCTGCTCTCGTCGCCCTATTTCTATCTTCAGCAGAACGACGTGGTGTTGGTGACGCCTAACGAGATTCGTCAGGACAACGCGAAATACAATCAGTTCAACAGCTACAAGCTTTCGGTGATTTCCACAATAGTAAGCGGCTGCTCGATTATCGCTTCGCTCATAATCGCACTCACCGTAAAATAATTCCGACACTGATATGGCTACTGAAAATTCCGCAAAATCTCTCGGCAATCTTGCCATCAACTGGAAGAAAGTTTTCGCCCAGTGCGTTGCCCACTGGTGGTGGTTCGCCATCTCGGTGTGTGTGTTCATCGGCCTTGCATTCACCTACACGAAAATCAAGAACCAGTATTTCCTTACGACATCGAGTATCCTTGTGGCCGACGATGCGAGCGCAAAGAAATCGGGAGTTCTGTCGCTGACCAAGAGCTTCGACCTCGGGGGCGCTCTGGGCGGTACGTCGTCGGTCTACAACGAGATGAGCGTGCTGGGCTCCTACAGCGTGATGCGCAGCACTGTAAAAGATCTCGGCCTTAACGAAATATACGAAGGACGGAAATACCTGATAAAGAAGATACCCTACTCGCCTGAGAACACCCCCGTAAAAGTCTCGTGCGCCCCCGAAATTCCCGATACGCTTTTCAGCGCCATCGTATTCAAAGTGAAGATAGGGAAGGACGGCCTTGCCTCGATAAAAGCGAAAGTCGGTAAGAAAAATATTGCTGATGTGGAGGGGAAACAGCTCCCCGTCAACCTGCATACCACATGGGGCGATTTCACGCTCGAGCCCACCGCATATCTGCCCAAAGGGAAGAACACCAACCTGACCATAACCTATCTGGGGTACGGAACAGCTGCCGAACTTTATCAGAAACTCATCACGGCTGCCATGCCCAACCGAAAGTCAGACCTGCTGACGCTCAGCTACGTGACGACATCGCCGTTTTTCGGCGTAAAGGTACTCGACGACGTTATCAAAAACTACAACCTCACCGGCATAAACCAGCAACGCACCACGTCGAACCGCACCCTGCGCTTTCTCAACCAGTCGCTCGACTCGCTGACTGCCAATCTCACCACACTGGAGATTCAGCTCGAAGGCTATAAGCGCAGCCTGAAGGTGGCCGACGTGGAGGCCTCGACCAAATTCGCAATCGCCCGTCAGCAGGGACTGAAAGAAACACTCATCCAGGCAGAAACGGAAATGGACGTAATGAGGCTCGTAAAATCGTTCATCACCAATCCGGAAAACAACAACTCGCTGATTCCCGCCGTAAGCGGCGGCCCGGAGGCTAACGCAATTGCCGCGTACAACCAGACAGTGCTCGAGCGCATGAAACTGGAATCCACGGCCAAGCAGAGCAACGCCGCCCTGCGTCTGATCGACGAGCAGCTCGCCACGATGCGCGCCCATATCAACTCCTCGGTCGACAAGGCCATGCAGACCGCCCAGCTGCGCCTCAACGAACTTCGACTGCAGGCCGGGCAGGCCAACGCCGTAATCGGCGAAATGCCCGCCACGGAGCGCGAGTATATTGCCATGAAGCGACGCCAGGAGGTGGAGGAGCAGCTTTACCTATACCTGCTCAAGCAGCAGCACGAAACGTCGATGAGCCTTGCCAACGTCCAGCCGCGCGGCGTGGTGATTGACGCCCCCCATGTGATTACCGAGCCGCTTGGCATTTCCAACCGCAATGCCCTTCTCATAGCCTTCTTCTTCGGGATGCTGCTCCCCTTCGGCTACTTCACGATTAAAGACCGCATCCGCAACACTTCCGAAGCTGCGTCTGCAAACGCATGAGCCGGGACAAAACCGGGGCATAATTCGGCATACGGGATGAGCATTACGCGAAACTTTCTGTTCAGCAGCGTACTGACTGTATCGGGTTACGTATTCCCGATTATAGTCTATCCCCACGTGTCGCGTGCGCTCGGAGTAAACAACCTCGGCATCTGCAATTTCGTAGACTCGATTATCGACTACTTCATACTCGTCAGCATGCTCGGCATAGCCACCGTAGGCGTGAGAGAGATCGCCGAAGCACGCCACGACCGCACCATGCTGAGCCGCCGGTTCCTGTCGATTCTCCTGATAGGTGGAACCGCCACCACGGTGGCACTCGGAGCGCTGATAGCCTGCACGTATACCATTGCCGCGCTCGAGCCCTACAAGCCGCTGCTGTTCATCGGTATAATCAAGTTGCTCGGCAACTTTCTGTTGCTCGACTGGTTCTACCAGGGAATCGAAGATTTCCGGTATATCACAATCCGCACTATTGCCGTGAAAACGGGCTATGCCATAGCCGTATTCATCTGGATATGGAATCCGGACGACTATATCACATATTATACGCTCTGGTGCCTGAGCTTCGGAGTGAACGCGCTCCTTAGCTGCACCCACATCGCGAAATCCATCGATTTCCACGCCGGAATAGAGGTAAGGCGCATAATCCGCCCTATCCTAATCCTCGGTCTGTATATGCTCATCACCTCGATGTACACCACTTTCAACACCACCTATCTCGGTTTCGAGAAGGGGGATACTGAGGTGGGCTATTACACCACAGCATCGAAACTGCTCATGGTGCTTATCGGGTTGTATACAGCCTTCACACGCGTGATGATTCCGCGCATGAGCGCTCTGTTCGCCAGCAAAGATTTCGTTGCATTCCGCAACCTTGAAGGGAAGGCTGTTGGAGCGCTGATTGCAGTGGCTGTGCCGCTGATAACCGTCACTACGGTGTTTGCCGACGAAATTATCAGACTGTTCGCCGGAAGCGAATTCCTCCCGGCTGCAGTTCCGGCGCGAATTATCTTCGGCCTGATATTCGTTATCGGCTACGAGCAGATTATCGTGTTGCAGGTTCTCATGCCGATGAGGAAAGACAATGCCCTTTTCATCGGCTCGATTGTCGGCGCGGCCGCAAGTCTGACGGCCAATTTCCTGCTCGTGCCGGGCCACGCCTCCACCGGTTCGGCCATCGCATGGGTAGTAGCCGAAGTCGCAGTGCTTATTTCCGGGCAGCTGTTTATCAGACGATATATACGTCTGGATTTCCCGTTCCGCCAGCTGGCAGCCAATATCGGAGTTTACCTGCCGCTCGCGGCCATTCTGCTGCTCATGTGGCACTACATGCCTTACCCGCCTCTGGTATGTCTGATTGCCGCCACACTTGCGACCGCAATTTATGCGACTGCAGCCCAGGTGCTTGTGCTCAGAAATGAGTACGCCCTCGCCATAATTAGAAAAGTAATGCCTTTTATCCGCTGAATGTATTACCTGATATACATATTCGCATTTTTCGCCGTCGTCGGGTTCTTCAACTACCACCAGATGCTCAGCGATCAGGTCGTAAAAGCAATCTTTTATGCCATTTCGCTCGTTGCGCTCGTTCTCGCCGTTACCGACAGCCGCTCGAAGATAGCGAAGACGGGCTATCCCTCCGGTGCATACTGGACGCTCATGGCGATGATCTGTCTTTCGCCCGTGATGGCAGGCATCTTCCACGGTCAGGGCCTTGTCAGCTCGGTCATTACGGCACTCCCGATGATTTTCGCCTACGGATGGTTCTACATCCTTCTGAAGTTCGAATTGCCCGAGAAGAAAATACTATGGGTGATGGCCGTCGGATGCGCCATCGCCATCCCGGTCTACCTGATGAATTTCCGTGCATTCCCGGGAGCGGCATTCGGAGAACTTCCCAACGGCGGCTCGCGCGGCATTCCTCGAATCGTCGTGACGTTTATCGAGCTCTTCCCGCTGCTGCTGTTCTACGCCATCAACAAATGGTCGCTCTCGCGCAAATGGTGGTGGATTTTGGTGATGGCTGTATGTGTTGTAATGATTGTGGTGAGTGTAATCAGGCAGGTTATTTTCGTGTCGGCTCTGCTCGCAGGAATATTTCTGTTCAGGGTGATGAACTGGAAACAGCGCCTCATTTTTCTTCTGCCGATTGCGGTTGCTATAGCCATCATAGCCCCGCGACTTTCGATTTTCCAGGCTATCGACGACCTTAACGAACTTCAGGCAGACAGCAACAGCGAAAGTTCGGAGGACATCCGAATCCAGGCCTGGCGCTTCTATACGTATGAATACAACCCCAACATCGGCACGATGATTCTGGGCAACGGCATACCCACCCTCGACAAGACCCGCTACGGAATAGAATACTCGACAGCCACCGCCGCCTCGAAATGCTATGAGGGCGACGTGGGTTGGGCCGGTTTCTTCTTCTATTTCGGCCTTATCGCAACGGTGGCCCTGTTCATGCTTATGTGGAACACCCTGACACACCGCAAACCGCCCGAAAGGCAGTATATCAACTACTGGATTCTGTTCATCATGATTACAGCCGTAGCTTCCGGGCCGATTCTTTATACGAATCAGGTGTTCAATGTTGTCACAGTATTATACTTAGCATATGCCCCAGTCGACAGGCGGCTCTACCGCCCTGATAATCCTGAACTACAACAGTGCTGACGATACGCTCAACTGTATCGACAGCGTACTGAAGCATAATACCGCGCCGGTGAAATTCGTTGTCGTCGACAACGGGTCGTCGGCGTCGGGCGAGGTCGCCATGCTCATCGACGGCATGAAGGCCCGCTTCGGCGAAAGGCTGACGGCGCTCGACGATTCGTCGGACGTCCCGTCCGCCCTGACTGAGGCTACGCTACTGCTCTCGGCCACCAACGACGGCTACGCCCGTGGTAACAACAAGGGACTGACCCTCGCGGAGACCGACGCGGAGGTAACCCACATTATGATTCTCAACAGCGACATCATCTTTGTCGACGACATCATACCCCATCTGCTTGGCGAGATGCAGAGGCTCGACGACTGCGCCATAATATGCCCGGTTTTGCTGACCGCCGACGGCAAATCCATAGATTACAACTGCGCACGCTCGGAATCGCGTGTCGCCGATATGATACGCAACAATTTTCTGCATTATTTCTACCGTATGGCAGGTAAAGACGACGACGATTTCCTTCGCCACCGCCATCTGCTGCGCCATCAGGAGAAAGAATTGCCGGCTGTCATGCCTATCGAACTTCCGTCGGGCTCATGTATGCTTGCCCCCAAAGAGGTCTTTTCGACAATCGGAGGCTTCGACCCCAACACCTTCCTTTATTACGAGGAAGACATCCTTTACCGGAAACTGCAACCGCTGGGGCTACGCAATTACATCTGCACCGGATTGAGATGCATACATCTCGGCGCCACCTCCACTAAAAAAGTCGTAAGCCTCAAGGTGCTCGAGGCGTCGCGTCGAAGCCAGCGCTACTATGTAGAGCATTATTCCGGCGCTTCCCGGCCGCTGAAAGCCGTTTACCGCGCTTCGCTGGCTTTCCATGCCGCCACAACCCGCTTGCAGAAATTCCTCAAACACCATTCCCGGCATAATGCCCACTGATTTGCCCATGATACCCAAGATAATACACTACTGCTGGCTCAGCGACGACCCGTTTCCGGCCAAGATACAGCGCTGCGTGGATTCGTGGAAACGGGTGCTTCCCGACTACGAGCTTCGCCTGTGGAATTTCGAGCGTCTGGGCGACAACTGTCCCGACTGGGTACGCGAGGCGTTCGACAACCGCCAGTATGCCTTCGCGGCCGACTGGGTGCGCGCCTACGCGCTTTATACCGAGGGTGGCATCTACATGGACTCCGATGTGGAGGTGCTCCGCAATTTCGATGATTTCCTTCATCTGCCTTATTTCGTGTGCCGCGAGTCGGGCGGATGGTCGGTGGAGGCCGCCTGCATGGGGGCCGGGAAGGGGCATCCGCTTTTTGCCGAAGTGCTCCGCCACTACGACGGCCGCCATTTCGTGCGCCCCGACGGCTCGTTCGACCGCCTCACCATGCCCGAAATCTTCACTGAGATAATCGACCGCAATTTCTTGCTCGTCGACATTCCCGACATCTCGCAATTCGATCCGGCGTCCGAAAAAATCTGCGTGTTGCCCTCCGAATATTTCTCACCCCTTCACACCGTGACGCTACAACTTAACGTCACTCCACGTACGGTGGCCATCCATCATTTTGCCGGGAGCTGGATGCCCCGCAGCTGGCGCATGAAAAAATCGTTGCAGCGCCTTCTGGGAGCCAGGGCCACCCGCACAATCCAGAAGCTGAAAGCCGCAGTTACGGGCACACGGTAAAAGGGCGCCGATTCATACAATTCACCAAAACACCGGTGCAACCAAATGAAAAAACTTTATCTTCTGTTATACTACGGATTCGCCACCCATCTTCCAGGCTCGTATATGCCCGTGGTCGGCCGCATGTCGAACGCCATAAGGGTGTTTTGCGCAAAACGTATTTTCAAGAAATGCGGCAAAATCTCCACCATCGACCGCCATGCATACTTCGGCAATGGCTCGGAGATTGAAATAGGTGACTACAGCGGCATCGGCGAGAATTGCGTCGTTCCTCACAACACCCGCATAGGCCGCTACGTCATGATGGCTCCCGAAGTCCATATAGTTGCCAACAACCACAATTTCGCAGACACAAGCATCCCGATGTGTTTTCAGGAGCCGGAGCAGACACATCTGCCCACAACCATCGGCGACGACTGCTGGATAGGCGTCCGCAGCATCCTTACCCCGGGTCACACCATCGGCCAGGGAAGTATCATCGCCGCCGGATCGGTTGTTACACACGATGTGCAACCCTATACTATCGTAGGAGGCAACCCGGCGAAACCCATACGAAGCCGCTTTGGCCGTTAGAAAGTATTTTGCTACCTTTGTAAACCATGAAACACATCGCATTTGTCACACAATCCTACAAAGCTGATTTCGACGAGTGCCGGCTGCTATGCGAAAGCATCGACAGATTTGCCCCTGATATCGACCACTTCATTTTCGTGAACGACGAAGACGAGGCAATGTTCGCACCGCTTTGCTACGGCCGTCACCGCGTGGCTCGCAAAGGTACGCTTCTGCCGCGCGGCTTTGTGCGTGTGCCATGGAAAATCGCCGGCCACCATTTCCACGTCAGCCCGTTTACGCTTCCGGTGCGCGAATGGATTGTGCAGCAGATCTGCAAGCTTGCCGTATTCGAGCATATCGGCCGGGAATACGATGCCGTGTTTCATATAGATTCTGAGATAGCGTTCATGCGCCCGTTCGACATCCGCCGTTGGGTGAATACCGACGGCCGCTACATGATGTATCGCGTCGACAATACCGGCGAGCCGAGCCACGACGAATATTGCGATGCCGCGGAGAAACTACTCCCGATAGAAAAAGGCGCCGCGGAAACAAGACGCTACAACTATATGTGTCAGCCTACATGTTTCGAGCGCGAAAACCTCACGGCCATGCTTGCCGACATCTCCCGTCGTGCGCCGTTCAGAAACTGGAAACTCGCGCTGGCCAACACATACCGCTTCAGCGAATACTACCTTTACGACATCTACACCGACCGGGTGCTGGGCGGCCGCAACCACTTCCACATCGCGGAGCGTCCGTTTCCGGTTGTAGACATCTCGCTTTTCCGCGATTCGGCAAGTCTCGGGCAGGCAATCGGCAGGACGATGGAGCAGCCGGAGGTGGAAGGCGTATGGCTGCAGAAACGCGACCGCAAAAATCTTTCCGGCACCTATATCCAGTTCTCCGAAATAGAAGCTACCGTAAAGCGACTCTGGAATGACCAAACTGATTGACAGGCACATCGCCTCCCGGGTGCTGTTTCTTGGAGTATCCAAAAAGACCAAGGGCGGCATGACGTCGGTACTGGTGAGCTACGACCGCCATATCGACGGCATGCGGTTCATACCCACATGGCGTCTCGGGTCGAAGGCACTAAAGGCCTTCTATATGCTTCAGGCTATGGTGCGCACGGCGCTCCTACTGCTGCTGGACCGGCGTATAAGGATCGTACACATCCATGGGGCGGCCAACGCGTCGTTCTCGCGCTGCCGCATATTCGCGCGTCTGAGCCGCGCTTTCGGCAAGAAGGTCATAATCCATGAGCATGCAGCCGACTTCCGCGAGTACTACGACTCATCCTCCGATAAGAAAGCCATCGAGAAAACCCTCGCCGAGGCCGACTTCATCATAGCCCTGTCTGAATCCTGGAAACACTATTTCATTTCAATAGGAGCAGACCCGCAGAAAATCGCGGTCCTTAACAACCCTGTCGAGGCTGAGACCGCCTCCCCTCGGGCAAAAAACGCCCATACACCTCTGCGCGTGCTGTTTCTCGGCGAAATCAGCAGCCGGAAGGGTGCGTTCGACCTCATCTCGGCGCTGGCCGCCAACAAAGACCAATTCCGGGGAAAGGTGGAAGTGCGGCTGGCAGGCAATCCCGTCGACGGCGACATTCAGGCCGTCATAGCCGATTGCGGTCTGGAGGACACCGCCACATACCTCGGATGGGTTGCCGGCGAAAAAAAACGCGAATGCCTCGACTGGGCCGACGTAATGATTCTGCCGTCCTACAACGAGGGCCTTCCGATTTCCATACTTGAGGCGATGGCCAACGGCATGCCGGTCATAGCCACCACCGTAGGCGGCATCCCGGAAGTGATAGCCGACAAGCAAAACGGCCTGCTGATAGCGCCGGGGCGCCCCGACGAAATAGCCGGGGCCCTGCGCTACTACACCGACAACCCCGACAAGATTGCCATCCACGGCGCCGAAGCCAAACGCACCGTAAGCTATTTCTATCCTGAAAAAGTATTCGCCTCGCTCACTGAAATCTACAAAAGACTGCTGTAAACCCCGATTGCTTCAGGAATATACCGGTGAGGCACCCCGACCGCACCCCAACTACTATCGCCTGCAATGGATAAACTGAGAATACTGAACATCGATATACTTAACACCACACGCGACGCATTGCTCAAGGAAATGCGACACGGCATGGTGTTTACCCCCAACATCGACCATCTCCTGAAACTCCAGCAAGACCGTGAATTCTACGACTGCTACAGGAAGGCAGAATGGGTGGTATGCGATTCGCGTGTGCTTCAGCTGCTTACAAAATTTTCGCGAACTCCGATTATCGAAACGATTTCGGGGAGCAGCCTTTTTCCGGCATTCTGCGACTTCCACCGCGACAACCCCGCATGCAGAATATTCATTCTCGGAGCCGCACCGGGCGTGGCGGTTACGGCAATGCAACGGATTAACGGGCGCATTGGCCGCAATATCGTCATTGGCGCGCATTCCCCCTCCTACGGCTTTGAAAAAAAGCCCGACGAATGTGCGGAAATCGTAAAGATGATTAATGAAAGCGGTGCCACAGTCGTTCTCGTAGGTGTCGGCGCTCCCAAACAGGAAAAATGGATAACCGAGTATCGCCATAAGATGCCCGGCGTAGAACTATGGTTCGCTCTGGGAGCCACAATCAGTTTTGAAGCCGGCAAAATCGACCGCGCCCCGGTGTGGATGCGCCGGTGCGGACTGGAGTGGATGCACCGGATCGGGCAGGAACCAAAGCGCATGGCTCGAAGATACGCCGCCGACCTCCTGGTATTCAAACATTTACTTTATCAAAAGCTGGGTATTTATCGCGACCCCTTTGACAGACGATAAATCTGCACCCGGCTCGACAGCTGATAAATCAGCATCCGGCTCGACACGCCGGGCCGTAGTCAGCACTGCTACTTCGTGGCAGGAGCGGATTCGGCCGAGTCGATGGCGGCGGAGATGCGGCTGAAGATGGCGTCGACATCGCCCTGACCGTCGATGCGACGGTATTTTCCCTCCTTCATGTAGTAGTCGCGCAGAGGGGTGGTCGACTCGTGGTAAACTTTCAGTCGGTTTTTGATGGTTTCGGGATTGTCGTCGGCGCGGCCCGTCTGCTCGCCGCGGCGAATCATGCGCACCATCAGCTCCTCCTCGGGCACCTCAAGTCCGATTACGTGATGCAGTTTCTGGCCGCGGCGCTCGAAGAAGCGCTTCAGCGCATCGGCCTGAGGCACCGTGCGCGGGAAGCCGTCGAGAATCACGCCATCCTTTGCCTTGGGCTCGTTGTCGAGAATTTCCTCGAGGATGCGAATCATCAGCGAATCGGGTATGAGCTGTCCCTGCTTGATGTAGGTGTTGGCAATCTGCCCGATGGGGGTCTTGCGGGCAATATGGTCGCGTAGCACTTCGCCGGTCGATATATGGTGAAGCCCGTATTTCTTTATCAGTTTTTCGCTTTGGGTGCCTTTCCCGCTACCGGGGGCGCCGAATATCACAACGTTCATTCTATTAGCTGTCAGTTTGTTGGTTGTCGCAGAGCATACCGGAATCCCCCGGTCGTATCGCTCGCGCGCCGTCGGGGGGATGTCAGATGGTGGCTGTCAGGTCCGGGAGGCTTTGCCGTCGGAATGAGAGACGGGCCTGTCAGTCGGCGGTCTCCTTCAGAACGTATATATCCTTTAGATTGCGTGCCAGACCGTCGAGGTCGAGGCCGAATCCGATGATGAATTTAGGCGGAATGGCGAACCCGACATAATCGGGCTTCACGTCGCACTGCAGGCTCTCCGGTTTGAAAAGCAGCGTGGCGATTTTCACCTCCGAGGGATTCTTGGCCGAAATTGTCTCCACGAGCCGCTCTATGGTCTGGCCGGTGTCTACGATATCCTCCACAAGAATCACGGGGCGCCCGGCTACGTCGGCCGTAAGCCCCATCACCTCCTTCACCGTCCCGGTCGACGAGGTCCCCTCGTAGCTCATCAGGCGGATAAACGCTATTTCGGCATCGGTGTCGATGTTCAGAAAAAGCTCGGAGGCAAACGGAAATGCGCCGTTGAGCACGCATACCAGCAGCGGACGGCGTCCCTTGAATTCGGCCGTAATCTCCTTTGCCAGTTCCTCGATACGCTTCTGGATCTTCTCACGTTCAATGTAGGGCTCGAAAGTGAGCCCGTTGTATGTCACTTGTTTCATCGGGCAAAAATAGTTACGCAAAATTACACAATGTTTTCCATCTACAGGCAATCCTAGCCCAATTATTTTCTCTTTTTGGAGAGATAGGGCGTGAAATGTTGCCATCCGCATACCGATAACCCCGAATATTTTTGTAATTTTGCGTGAACGATGGGGCGCTCCACGCGCAACCCTGACCCTTCCGACACACTATGAAACTTTTCACCACCGAAGAAATACGCGCCATCGACCGCGCCACCATCGACGGCGAAGCCGTCTCCCCCCTCGAACTCATCGAGCGGGTCGGCGAAGGCGTGGCCAGCGAAATAGCCACCCGCTGGCGCTCCAACAAACCCACGATAGTTTTCGCCGGACCCGGCAACAACGGAGCCGACGCTCTGGCCGCCGCGCGACTGCTCTGGGAGCGCGGTTTCCGTCCCGACGTCTACCTGTTCAACATCGGCGGCGACAAGCTCTCGGCCGACTGCGCCGCCCTGCGCGACCGCCTGCTCCGCGAAATCCCCGAAATCCAGTTCTGCGAGGTGCAGACCCGCTTCACCATGCCCAAAATCACGTCGGCACATCTGGTAATCGACGGCCTTTTCGGCTCCGGACTCCGCGAGGAGCTTAAAGGTGGATTCAAATCGCTCGTACAGAACCTCAACGACGAAGACGCAACCGTAGTTTCCATCGACGTCCCCTCCGGGATGTTCGGCGACTGGAATCCCAACATCGTAAACCGCAACACCGTCCACGCCACGCTGACGCTCGCCATCCAGTTTCCGCGCATCAGCTTCTTCATCGCCGACAACGCCGAGCTTATCGGCGAATGGAAAGTGCTCGACATCGGCCTTAGCGAAAAGGCCATCGCCGCTACTCCCGCCAATTTCTGCCTCGTCGAGAAGCGCGACGTAAGCCGCCGCCTGCGCCCCCGCAAGGAGTTCGCCTCCAAAGCCGATTTCGGCAACGCCGTGCTCTACGCCGGCTCATACGGCATGATGGGCGCGGCCGTACTCGCCGCCCGCGGATGCCTCCGCGCAGGCGTAGGGAAACTCACCGTCAACGCCCCGAAATGGGGCTACCAGATTCTCCAGACCGCCGTTCCCGAAGCGCTCTACCGCTACAACCGCGGCGAGCAGAATATCGCCGAAATCCATCCGGAGCGCCATTTCAACGCCATAGCCGTAGGCCCCGGAATCGGCACCAACGAGCTAACCGTCAAAGCACTCGAAGACTTCCTCGCGTCGACTTCGCAACCGGTAGTGCTCGATGCCGACGCCCTCAACTGCATGGCCGTGCGCCCGTCGATGCTCAACACAATCCCCGTATTGAGCATCATCACACCCCACGCCGGAGAATTTGACCGTCTGTTCGGGCCGCAGCCATCGGCCGAAGCCCGGCTGCGCAAAGCCATCGAGATGGCAAAATACTACAACATCCTGATTATCCTCAAAGGCCACTATACCGCCATCGTGCGCCCCGACGGGAAGGTATATTTCAACTCTTCGGGCACCCCCGCCATGGCCACCGCCGGCAGCGGCGACGTCCTCACAGGCGTACTTCTGGCCATGCTCGCACAGGGCTATCCCGCCGAACTGGCGTCGCTCATCGCCGTCTACATCCATGGCGTTGCCGGCGAACTCGCTGCCGCCGACCACGGCGACTACGGCGTGGTCGCCTCCGACATCGCCGAAAACATCGGACGCGCCATCCGCGACACCCTCCAGTAGGCCGTTCCCAGTTTCCCATCCTTCAAAGTTCCATTTCATGAAAATCCTCATACCCCTCCTCCTTGCCGCAACAGCCTTCATCCCCGCCCGGGCGCAGACCACAACGCGCCTTTCGGCTACCAAGGCCAACAGCTACGCCCTGGTCTACTCGCTTCCCACCACGCGCCTGCGCATCACCCTCGAAGCGGAAATCACCACCCGCCACCCGGGCGAATTCCATAAATACGCAAAAAAATATCTTAACATAAATTCCCCCATCGCCCGCGAAGAGCATTCCGCTTCGTTGCGCTCGGTGGTCGTCGCCACCGAAGGTGTCGCCGACCCCGACCAGAGCTATGCCGTGCAGTTCAAAGCCGGCACCGAACCCTTCATGCTCCTTTCGCCGCAGGGAGTTCCGCTTTCGGTCAACACGGAGAAAACACTTGATGCCGCCATCCCGCCGCTCCCCGAAAGCCGCGACGCCGAGCCCACTCCGCTCCAGACGCCGGCCGCACGCCAGGTTGTGAGCGAGGAGATGATGCAGAGCCAGTCGACGGCCAAACGCGCCGAGCTCGCCGCCTCCGCCCTGTTCGGCATACGCCAGACCCGTGCCGACCTCATTTCCGGCCAGGCCGACCAGATGCCCCCCGACGGCAAATCCCTCCAGCTTATGCTCGACAACCTCGAAGCGCAGGAAAAGGCTCTGATGGCAATGTTTGTCGGCACCACCTCCACCCGCACTCAGGTTGAGACCTACACCGTCGACCCCGACGGCGACATAGCCAACCTTATCCTCGCCCGCATATCGGCCGTCGACGGCATAGTCAGCGCCTCCGACCTCTCGGGCGCCCCCGTATACCTCAACCTTACCGTGACGCAGCGCGGCGAGATGCCTCTCAACGAAAAAGGGATTCGCCTCGAATTTCCCAAAAACGGTTTCGCCTACTGCATTCCCGGCACAGCCGACGTAACCGTAAGCTACGACGACCGCACCTACTTCTCGCGCTCCGAGCAGTTCGCACAATTCGGCGTGGTCTATGGGCTCGCCCCCAACTCGTTCACCGACAAAAAAGCCCCGATTTATATAATTCTCGACCCTGCCACCGGCGCCATCCGCGAGCAGGGAGCCGCCGTACGCCAATAAACGAACCACCCATCGGGTGACAAACAACACTACGGGCGATGCAATCCGCTGAATGCATCGCCCGTAGTGTTTATTATTATACTGATGTTCAGTCGATGATGTCGAAGCCGGTGTATTTGCGCAGGCATTCGGGCACCACGATACCCTCGGGAGTCTGGTTGTTCTCGAGCAGAGCTGCCACGATGCGCGGCAGCGCCAGCGCCGAGCCGTTGAGCGTATGGCAGAGATGCGTCTTCTTATCGGCTCCGCGATAGCGGCACTTCAGGCGGTTGGCCTGATAGGTCTCGAAATTCGATACCGACGATACTTCGAGCCAGCGCTTCTGTGCGGCGCTCCACACCTCGAAGTCGAACGTGATGGCCGACGTGAAACTCATGTCGCCGCCACAGAGGCGGAGTATGTGCCAGGGCAAACCGAGCTTTTCGAGAAGTCCCTGCACGTGATCCTTCATCTCTTCGAGAGCGGCATAGGAATTCTCAGGCTTCTCGATGCGCACGATTTCCACCTTGTCGAACTGATGCAGGCGGTTGAGCCCGCGAACGTCCTTGCCGTAGCTGCCGGCCTCACGGCGGAAGCAGGCCGAATAGGCGCAATTCTTCTTCGGGAGCTGGTCCTCGCCGAGAATCACGTCGCGGTAGATGTTCGTCACGGGCACTTCAGCCGTGGGAATAAGGTAGAGATTGTCGACCTCGCAGTGGTACATCTGCCCCTCCTTGTCGGGGAGCTGACCCGTGCCATAGGCCGAAGCCTCGTTTACCACATACGGGGGCTCGATTTCCACATAGCCGGCCTCGTTGGCCTGGTCGAGGAAGAACTGAATCAGGGCGCGCTGCAGGCGTGCTCCCTTTCCTATATATACGGGGAATCCGGCGCCGGTAATCTTCACACCGAGGTCGAAGTCAATCAGGTTGTATTTCTTGCAGAGGTCCCAGTGGGGAAGCGCGTCGTCGCCCAGATCGGGCATCGGGCCACCGGTCTTTTCCACCACATTGTCGGCTGCGGATGTGCCTGCCGGCACCATGTCGCAGGGAAGGTTGGGAATGGTGGTCAGAAGCGTGTGCTGCTCCATCTCTGTTTCGGCAAGCTGCTGGGCCACGCCCTTCTGGCGCTCCTTGAGCGAAGCCACCGTAGCCTTTGCCTGCTCGGCCTCCTCGCGCTTGCCCTGCTTCATAAGGGAGCCTATCAATGCGGCCGCGCGGTTAAGCTCGGCGGAGAGATTATCGTTTTCAAGCTGGAGGGCGCGGCGCTGTTCGTCGAGCTGCAGCACTTTTGCAATCGGCTCCTTCCCGTCGAAGCCCTTGATGGCAAGGCGCTCGATGGTGCGGGCCGGATCCGCTTTTATCTGCTGAAGAGTAAGCATTATATATACTGATTTTTGGTTTATTCATTTTGAACCACAAAATTAGTAATTTCGCATGAATTTACGTCTATTATTTCTCCATTATCTCGCCACAAAAATCTTCGCTCCGAGCGCCCTGATTTCGACGGCTGTTTTATTTCAGCGGATTTATTGCTAAATTTGCACCAAAGGCCCTACGGCTGCCTCTCTCCGCTCCTATACCATATTATTCTATAAGCCAATATAACCTATCCTTACTTTTTGCCTTGAATACCATGCAACATTCCGTCCTACGCGCGGCGCTGGCCGCCGTTGCCATCGGTGCCGCCGCCTGGCTCATGCCCGCCAAGGCCGCACCGAAAGCCGAAAAGGCTCCTGCCCCGATTACTTTCGAAGCCGGTAAAGGCGCGTTTCTTCTCAACGGCGAGCCCTACGTGGTGAAAGCCGCCGAGCTCCATTATCCCCGCATCCCCCGCCCCTACTGGGACCAGCGCATCAAGCAAACCAAAGCACTGGGAATGAACACGGTGTGTCTATACGTATTCTGGAACGCCCACGAGCCGCGTCCCGACGAGTTCGACTTCACCGGCCAGAACGACCTGGCCGAATTCGTGCGCCTCTGTCAGGCCAACGGAATGAACGTGATTCTGCGTCCGGGCCCGTATGTATGCGCCGAATGGGAGATGGGCGGCCTCCCCTGGTGGCTCCTCCGAAAGAAAGACATTCGCCTGCGCGAGTCCGACCCCTATTTCCTTGAGCGCGTCGATATCTTCCAGAAAAAGGTTGCCGAACAGCTCAAGGGCCTTACCGCTCCAGAAGGCGGACCGATAATTATGGTCCAGGTAGAGAACGAATACGGCTCCTATGGCGAGGACAAGCCCTACGTGGCCACCATCCGCGATATGCTCCGCAAGAATTTCGGCTCCGACGTGCAGATGTTCCAGTGCGACTGGTCGAGCAACTTCACCCTCAACGGCCTCGACGACCTTATCTGGACAATGAACTTCGGCACCGGCGCCGACATCGACCAGCAGTTCGCCAAACTCAAGGAGCTGCGTCCCGACTCACCCCTGATGTGCTCTGAATTCTGGAGCGGATGGTTCGACAAGTGGGGCGCAAACCACGAGACGCGTCCCGCAGCCGACATGATCGCAGGCATCGACGAAATGCTCTCCAAAGGGATTTCCTTCTCGCTCTACATGACCCACGGAGGCACCAACTGGGGCCACTGGGCCGGCGCCAACTCCCCCGGCTTCGCCCCCGACGTGACCAGCTACGACTACGATGCCCCCATCAGCGAGGCCGGGCACTACACTCCCAAATACGACGCTCTGCGCCAGACCCTCGCCAAATACGCCCCCGGGAAGCTCCCGAAGGCTCCGAAAGAGATTCCCGTGATGGCCGTGCCCGAGTTCAGCCTCACTGAGGTGGCCCCGCTCATGGCCAATCTTCCAGAGCCTGTCAGCTCCGAGGAGGTACTCACCATGGAAGACCTCGACATGGGATTCGGCTCCATACTCTACCGCACCCCGCTCCCGTCGCTCCCCGACGGCGCCATCCTGCGCTTCGACGGCCACGACTACGCCCAGGTGTTTATCAACGGCCGCTACATCGGCAAGCTCGACCGCCGCGTCAACGAGCGTGAACTGCGCCTCCCCGCCACCGCTAGCGGCGACACTCTCGACATTCTCGTCGAAGCCATGGGCCGCATCAATTTCGGCCGCGCCATCAAGGACTACAAGGGGATAACCTCCAAAGTGCTCCTCACGGCCATGCACGACGGCCGCCCCTTCACCTGCGACCTCCGCGACTGGCAGATCTATCCTCTCCCCGACGAACTTGAGTTCTACACTTCGCACACGTTTGCCCCCATCAACAGCCTTACCGATGCCGACGGTCACCGCATTCCCGGCATCTACCGCGGCACGTTCAACCTCAAGCGCACCGACGATACATTTCTCGATTTCAGCTCATGGGGAAAAGGACTGGTTTACGTCAACGGCCACCCGCTGGGACGCATCTGGGAAATCGGTCCGCAGCAGACGCTCTATGCCCCCGGATGCTGGCTGCGCAAGGGCGAGAATGAGATTGTGGTGTTCGACGTGGTCGGTCCGCGCGACGTAAAAGTCGCCGGCCACAAAGAGCCGCTGCTCGACATGCTCCAGCAGACCGCCCCCGGCGCCGGCGACAACGAGCGTCTGGCCGTCCAGCTGCTCGACGGAGCCAAACCCGTGGCCGAAGGCACAGCCGCCGCAGGCAACGGCTGGCAGACCCTCCCGCTCGCAGCTCCCGCCACCGGCCGATACCTCGTGGTGGAAGCCCTCGGGACCCACGACGCCAAAGATGCCGACCGCGTGGCTATAGCCGAACTCTATGCCCTCGGCACCGACGGCAAACGCCTCTCGCGCGAGCCCTGGACCACCGTCCATGCCGACAGCGAGGACACCAAAGGCTCCAACCGCACTGCCGACAAGGTCTACGACCTCCAGGAATCCACCTATTGGCAGACGGCCAAACGCGTTCCCTTCCCCCACTACATAATGCTTGACCTCGGAGCCGACGAGACGGTTTCGGCCATCGACGTGCTGCCGCGTGCCGAATCGGGCGCACCCCACTCAATGGCCGGCTACCGCATATATCTTATCCCGGCTGCCGCCGCCAAATAATTCCGACGGCACAACGCCTTACCGCGGCCGCCCCGATGCGTCGATTTTAACACGCATGGAGGTGGCCGCCGCGCTATCTGCCTATTTTGTTTCGCGAAATTTATTGCTAAATTTGCGCTAAAGTTTCAACACTTCGCAACAGCATGCACTCCGTACGTCCGAAAAAGGCCCTCGGCCAGCACTTTCTCACCGACCTCGGCATCGCCGCACGCATCGCCGACACCGTCGATGCCTTCCCCACGCTTCCCGTAGTGGAGGTAGGGCCCGGCATGGGCGTCCTCACCCGCTTCCTGCTCGACAAGGGGCGCGACGTGAAGGTCGTGGAGCTCGACGGCGAAAGCGTGGAATGGCTCGATGCCAACGAGCCGCGCCTGCGCGGGCGCATAGTCGAGGCCGACTTCCTGCGCCTCGACCTCTCCACGCTTTTCCCCGGCGCGGAAAAAATATGCGTGATAGGCAATTACCCCTACAACATTTCCTCGCAGATATTCTTCCACGTGCTCGAATGGAAGGAGCTGGTGGAATGCTGCTCAGGGATGCTCCAGCGCGAGGTGGCCGAACGCCTTGCCGCCCCCGCAGGCACCAAGGCCCGCGGAATCCTGAGCGTGCTGCTTCAGGCGTGGTACGACGTGGAATACCTCTTCACCGTCGACGAGCATGTATTCAATCCGCCCCCCAAAGTAAAGTCGGGCGTAATCCGCATGGTGCGCAATTCCACCCGTAGCCTCGGATGCGACGAGGCGCTTTTCCGCACCGTGGTGAAAACCACATTCGGCCAGCGCCGGAAGACGATACGCAACTCCATCCGGTCGCTGCTCGCCCCGGGCGCACAGTTGCCCGAGTCTCCCCTGCTGGCTATGAGGCCGGAGCAACTTGGGGTAGCTCAGTTCGTGGAGCTTACCGCGCTGCTCGCGCAAGCCAACTCGCAGGCATGAATGCCCTGTAGCTATCCACCCCTTAAAGGAGCTTTACCATTATGAAGGAGTTTAACGAAGAATATCTCGACAACATCCGCAGAATCATCGCCGAACACGACGATGCCAAGGCGCGCGAACTCCTCGACGAGCTCCACCCCGCCGACATCGCCGAGCTCTACAACGACCTCGACCTCGACCAGGCCGAATACCTCTACAAGCTCCTCGGAGGCGACAAGGCCGCCGACGTGCTCATGGAGCTCGACGAAGACGACCGCCACAAGCTCCTCTCCGACATGGAGCCCGAGGACATCGCCCGTAAATTCGTGGGCCACCTCGACTCCGACGAGGCCGTAGACCTTATCCAGGAACTCGACGAAGAAGACCGCAACGAGGTTATCTCCCATATCGACGACGTAGAGCAGGCCGGCGATATCATAGACCTTCTCAAATACGACGAGGACACCGCCGGCGGCCTCATGGGCACCGAAATGCTCGTGGTCAACGAGAACTGGAGCATGCCCGAATGCATCAAGCAGCTTCGAATGCAGGCCGAGGACATGGACGAGGTCTACTACGTCTACGTCGTCGACAACGACGACCGCCTCCGCGGCACCCTCCCGCTCAAAGAGCTCATAACCCACCCCTCCGTCTCCAAAATCAAAAACGTAATGGAGACCGACCCCGTCTCCGTAAAGACCGACACCACGCTCGACGACGTGGCAATCGACTTCGAGAAATACGACCTCGTGGCAATGCCCGTGGTCGACTCCATCGGCCGCCTCGTGGGCCACATCACTGTCGACGACGTGATGGACCGCGTGCGCGAATCATCCGAACGCGACTATCAGCTGGCCAGCGGTCTGTCGCAGGACGTGGAATCCGACGACACCCTCTGGACCCAGACCAAGGCCCGCCTCCCCTGGCTCCTCATGGGCATCGTGGGCGGCATCGGCAACTCCCTGATTCTCGGAAACTTCGAGCAGGGATTCGTCACCAACCCCGCCATGGCCCTGTTCATCCCCATGATCGGTGGTACCGGCGGAAACGTCGGCATACAGTCGAGCGCCATCGTGGTCCAGGGCCTCGCCAACGGCTCGCTCGACCTCAAGGAGTCCGGCAGGCAGATTCTCAAGGAAGTAGGCGTAGGCTTCGTCAACGGCCTGATAATCTCCCTTCTCGTATTCATCTACAACTGCTTCCAGCTCTCCCCCTGGAATCCCACCACTCTGGCCGTATCGCTCTCGCTGATGGGAGTGGTGCTCTTCGCATCGATATTCGGCACCTTCGTACCCCTCACCCTCGAACGCTTCAAAATCGACCCCGCCCTTGCCACCGGCCCCTTCATCTCCATCACCAACGACATCATCGGCATGCTCATCTACATGCTCATCTCCTCCTGGCTCATGAGCCTATTCGCCTGAACCCACCCCACTACCCGCTCCGCACCCCTCTATGTACGGATTCCTGCACTCCACCGAATTTCTTGTCAGCCTCTTCGTAGTGGCCGCCCTGCTGGTGGGCCTCATCGTGAAGCCATCCCGACGCGGTCAGGCCGAAACTTCGTTTGCCCGTGGAGAGCTCTACCCCGACGCCGACACCACCCCGCGCGTCGAATTCCGAGTCGCTCCGGACGGCACCCTCGAAATCTCGCGCTGCGGTCTCACCGACCTGACCTCCGCCGACTCCGTATCCCTCGCCATAACCCGCATAGGATTCGACATCGACATTCAGGAACGCATCGTGCGCAACGACCACGCCCGCGTGCGCCGCGACCCCGCCGCCGACCTCCCCGCCCCATTCCGCGGCGCCTTCTCCACCTCCTCCCCCTATGGCCTCACCGACGCCGACGCCGTAGGCCGCGCCATATTCCGCATCCCCGGCCTCGCCCCCGAGCGCTACCACATCAAATACAACTCCCCGGCCTACTCCACCTTCCTTGCCACCACCCTCCCCCTCCGCCCCGGCATCTCCTTCACCCGCCCCTTGCCCACCTGATACCACTATACAACAGCTAAACGATAATAACACACCGCCCCTGCCGCAATCACATTCGATCCATATATGATTGCGGCAGGGGCGGTTGCGTTTGGTCCAAACGGGCGCGGAGAGGCCTACCTCGCATACCCATGCGGCGAGCCAAAGCCCGCTCTCAGAACTACCTTAGGGGAACCTCGCTAAAGCTCGGAGCAGGTACAAATTGAACCTGCCGTTTGGGTATAGCGATGGCTGACCGAGGCCGAAGGAAATTCCGGATGGGTTGCGCCATTGACCGATAGGGACCTGGCAACAGCCCGCGGTCGGTCAATCGGGAGGATGGAAGAATGTCAATGTACGCTTGCCATGCGGTTTAGCTTTGGGCTGCGGGGCATGACTTGCCGCTATGTACATCGCTCATGGTCTACACCTCTGTGTATGGTAAGGATGAACGGTGTGAATTCAGGATCTATGGGGAGCAGGATCGAACCGACGAGACGACGGATGAGGGCATCGAGGTCGGTATGGAACTGCGGGTGCTCATAGTCGTGTATGGCACGGCGCATTTCGGCAAGGGAATAGAGACGATGCTTGCGCATCTCGGGGCTGCGGATGCGGCGGTAGACGGACCCGACGACCGGGTCGGGAGGATGGAAATAAGGATTCCGTGGGCGACGGGACATATAGGCGAGGAATAATAGTTCTGGTGATGAAAAACTCGGGCTGAAGCCCGAAGCGCAAACAAATTGAATGGGGGTGGCTGAGGGAGGAGAATTATGAGGAGCGACGTAGAGGGGATTGAGGGATTTCCGGCGATGCTCGCCGGAAGCGGTTAACCACTCCGTGGATTCCTAATTGCCATGGGATGGAATTGGGTGAGATGGGAAATGATTGTGATGCAAAGTTACAACCGATTTTGGCAGTTGCGTGTCCAAAAAATCCGCTCAATACAATTTTATCACAGAGACAGCTGGGAATTAGAGCATTAAGCAATAAAAAAAACGAAATAATTCTGGAATTGAATTGAATGTCGCAAACTCAGCGCAAGGAAAAGATAATTTCCAAGGCAGATAGGAAGGCGCTTTGATGTCTCGATCTCAAGGACTGATATGGGCTTGCCAGCCGGGGGATTAGCGGGAGATTTCGGCGGAGAGCATGCGGTGGCCGAAGCGGCAGTAGATGCATTTGCGCTTTTCGCAGTATTCGCGGCGCAGCTGGATGAGGGCCTGGGTGTCGAAGGCGTCGGCGGCTTCGATGCCTGCGTCGGCGAAAAGGCGCGTAACGGAGTTGTTCTCGGGTTCGATGGCCTGGAGTAGCTCGATGTCGGAGGTGAGTGTGTCGTCGTCGCCGCGATATGTGGCGTAGGCGTGGCGCAGAGGGACGGCGGCGTTGATTATCAGTGTGTCGATGGAGGGGCGGCTAAGAGCCCGGGGCGATGTGGCTTGCGTCGGGGCGAATGTATAGTGTGTAGCCCAGAAGCCGCGCAGGGTTACGTCGAAGAGCTGGCGCATGCGGTCGATGGTGTCGGCTTCCACAAGGCTGCTCATCAGGTAGAAGCCTTCGTGGACTTTCTGTGCCAGGGCAGCTATGCGGCGGTGGGGAAAGTTCTGCGGACGGGTGCGCGCCATCTTCCACGCGAGTGCGAGCGGCCGCAGGGAGTATTTGTGGCTGAAAAAACGGTAGTCGTCGCGCAGGCGCGTTATGTATGGGTCCTCGCCTGCATCGGGCGGCGGAATAAGGCCGGCCTGACCGAACATGAAGGCCTCGACAGATGTCAGCTCGTCGCGGTGGCGGTTGAGGAATTTCAACGGGAGCTGCCGCGCGAGTATTTCCATGGGTTCGCTGTTGAGCCCGAAGCCGAGGGCGCGGGCGAGGGTGACGAACGCGGCAGCTTCCCAGTTGCCGGCGGTATCGTCGACGAGACTGCGGATTCGTTCGCTCTTCATGTAAAGTCGCTCGGCACCGAGCGACGTAAGCCAGTCGGTATGGTAGATGTGGGGCAGCGAGGCGATGGTGGAACTGCAGGGGAGCGACGCCCCGGCGTGGTTGATCAGCAGGTTGCAGCGGCGCGCTCCTTCGGGGGTGCAACGCATTATCATCTGGGGAATCAGCTCGCCGCTGGAGCGGTAGACGGGCGCGTCGTCGACCTGCACTACATGCAGTATCACCGAATCGTAGGCGGGATCGGCATCATGGTGATGGCGGAACCAGTCGGAGGCGCGCACGTGTATTTCCACGTTTCCCACCCAGGTCTGGCCGTCGATTTCCACGGTGGCGTTGAAAAAGTCGGGCCCGGCATCGGCGTTGAGTATCCCCTGGTCCACGACGCAGACGCGACGGCCGTCGACAGTGGTCTGACCGCCGCGGAGACCGAGGCGGTGCTGCCATACAAATTGCATCAGTTGCTCCATGGGGCTTGGTAAGAGGGGATTGTTCCGCTGTCGGACCGAAGGAAGGGCCGACACTCAAATTTAGCTCATTTTTTTCAGTCCGGCAAGCATTTCGGCGGGAGTGAGCCGGAGCCGGGGGTGAACCCACTGCGGCCACAGCTGAATCATGGGTCGCAGCACGAATTCGCGCAGATGCATGCGCGGATGGGGCAGTTCGATACCGGGCTGACGCACAACAGTATCGTCGAGGCAAATCAGGTCGATGTCGACGGTGCGGTCGGCATAGCTTCCGTCGGCGTGGCGGTGGGGAGCATCGGCAATGGACCGCTCCACGGCTTGCAACCGCTCCATGAGCTCGGGCGCGCTGAGCGTGGTATGGATGTTCATTCCCACGTTAAGGAAGCGATGTGACGACGTGAAGCCCCACGGCTCCGATTCGATTATGTCGGATACCTGAGCTCGGGAGCCTTCCGACAATAAGGCAACCCCGGCGACCGCACGCGCCAGATAGGCGCGGCTGTCGCCGAGGTTGGATCCTATGTTGATATGCGCTGTGGCCATATCGGGCTGTATTGCAAGGTGTGCCGGAATTCCGGCCGGATGCGGAGCTGCGGAGCGCTACATCAGAGGGCGCGGGCAACTTCCACCTGCTCGAAGCCTTCGATGATGTCGCCGACCTGGATGTCGTTGTAGCCCTGGATGGAAAGTCCGCAGTCGAGACCGGCAACGACCTCTTTGGCGTCGTCCTTGAAGCGCTTGAGCGAGCCGAGCTCGCCGGTGTAGCGTACGATGCCTTCGCGGATGAGGCGCACTTTGTTGGAACGTTTGATTTTGCCTTCGCGCACAATGGCTCCGGCAATAGTGCCGACCTTCGAAATCTTGAACGTCTCGAGCACTTCGGCCGATCCGGTAATCTCTTCCTTCACCTCGGGAGCGAGCATGCCGGCCATGGCGTCCTTCACCTCCTCGATGGCCTGATAGATGACCGAATAGAGGCGGATTTCAACGCCCTCACGCTCGGCGTCGCGACGCGCTGCCTGCGAGGGGCGCACCTGGAAGCCAATGATGATGGCGTCGGAGGCGGCGGCAAGCGTGACGTCGCTTTCCGAAATCTCGCCGACGGCCTTGTGGAGCACGTTGACCTGCACCTCGGGGGTCGAGAGCTTGATGAGCGAGTCGCTGAGGGCCTCGATGGAACCGTCGACGTCGCCCTTTACGATGATGTTGAGTTCGTGGAACGAGCCGAGGGCCTGACGATGGGCGATTTCCTCAAGGGTAAGGCGCTTGGAGGTGCGCATGCCCAGTTCGCGCTGCAGCTGCTGGCGCTTATTGGCAATCTCGCGGGCTTCCTGCTCGGTGTCGAGCACGTTGAAGGTGTCGCCGGCGGTGGGAGCGCCGTCAAGTCCGAGAATCAGCGTGGGCTCGGCGGGTCCGGCCTCCTTGATGCGCTGGTTACGCTCGTTGAACATCGCCTTGATCTTGCCGTAGTGGGTGCCTGCCAGAATTACGTCGCCCACGCGGAGCGTGCCGTTCTGTACGAGCACGGTGGCCACATAGCCGCGACCCTTGTCGAGGCTCGACTCGATGATCGAACCGGTGGCGTTGCGGTTGGGATTGGCCCTGAGTTCGAGCATCTCCGCTTCGAGGAGCACTTTCTCGAGAAGCTCCTCCACGCCGATGCCTTTTTTGGCCGAGATGTCCTGGCTCTGGTATTTGCCGCCCCATTCCTCCACGAGGTAGTTCATTGCGGCCAGTTCCTCCTTGATTTTGTCGGGGTTGGCGGCCGGCTTGTCGATTTTATTGATGGCGAACACGATGGGGACTCCGGCGGCCGAGGCGTGGTTGATGGCCTCGACGGTCTGGGGCATGACATCGTCGTCGGCTGCCACAATGATGATACAGAGGTCGGTGACCTTGGCTCCGCGGGCACGCATTGCGGTGAAGGCTTCGTGGCCCGGGGTGTCGAGGAAGGTGATGTGGCGGCCGTCGGAGAGCGTCACGTTGTAGGCTCCGATGTGCTGGGTGATGCCGCCGGCCTCGCCGGCGATTACGTTGGCCTTGCGGATGTAGTCGAGAAGCGATGTCTTGCCGTGGTCCACGTGGCCCATCACGGTGACGATGGGCGGACGGGCCATGAGGTCTTCCTCCTGGTCTTCCTCCTGATGGATGGCCTCGACTACCTCGGCCGAAACGAATTCGGTCTTGAAGCCGAACTCTTCGGCCACGAGGTTGATGGTTTCGGCGTCGAGACGCTGGTTGATGGAAACCATCACTCCGATGTTCATGCAGGTGCCGATTACTTTGTTGATGGGCACGTCCATCATCGAGGCGAGGTCGTTGGCGGTGACGAACTCCGTGAGCTTGAGCACGCGTCTCTCTGCTGCTTCGAGTTCGGCGGCTTCGCGTTCGCGCTCGGCTATGGCCTCGCGCTTCTCCTTACGCCATTTCACGCCACGTTTCTGGCCTTTATCTTTGGCGGTGAGGCGTGCGAGTACCTCCTTCACCTGCTTCTGAACATCTTCTTCGTTGACGTCGTTATGACCGGGGCCGCGGCGGTTGCGGTCGCCGCCTTTGCCCGACTTTCCGTCGCGGCCGCGGCCTCCGCCCTGCCCGGGCTGCTGGCCCGAGGCCTTCTCGATATCGATTTTCTCCTTGCCGCCGATGCGACGGCGCTTCTTGCGGTCGCCGCCTGCTTCGGAAGCGGCGCCGTTGCCGCCGTTGGCCTTGGCTATGCGCTCGTTGCGACGCTCCTCCTTCGATTTCTTTTTGGGGCGTGTGGACTGGTTGATGGCCGAAAGGTCAATCTTTCCGACCACGTTGATTGTGGGGCCGTTGGCCGGGAGGCCGACGGTGAAGATTTCCTCTTCCTTGGCCTTTGGTGCTTCGGGAGCGGGGGCAGCTGCCGGTGCGATATTCTCCTTAGGAGCGGATGCGGGGGCGGGAGCAGTTTCAGCCTTCGCCACAGGGGGTTCCTGAGCGGGAACGGCCTTAGGCTCGGCCTGAGGTGCAGGAGCGGCTTTAGGGGCTGCCTGAGGAGCCGGCTGGGGCGTGGAGGTAACTGCCGGCTTCGGTTCCGGCTTCACCTCTGCGCGCGGCGCAGGCTTGGGAGCAGGCGCGGGCGCCTGCTTACGGATGGGGTTGCCATGAGCGTCAAGCTCTATCTTGCCAAGAATCTTCGGCTTATTGATTTCGGAGGTAAGACGCACCTCCTCTACCTCGCGCGGCGCAGGAGCGGGTTTGGCCTTCTCGCGCTCGCGGGCGCGGTCGGTCGAGAGCTGCTGCGACTTGTTTTTCTGGTCGCGGTCGTTCTTGAACGAGCTTTCCAGAAGCTCAACGACATCTTCCTCGATGCGCGCGTTGGGGTTGTCGTCGACCTCGATGTTCTTGCCTCGCAGGAACTCTACAACGGTAGGCAGGGCAACGTTGAGATCTTTTGCTACTTTACTTATTTTGATTCTCGCCATGTAGTGGTTTTTGTGTTCTAAAGTGATTGTGCGGGTGGAGTGGAGAGGATTCGGGCGTTTCACGTGAAGATGTGGCTCTCACGGCCACTTTTGGCGTGAATCAGTTGGCGGGCGTCTCGTCGGCCGGAGCCTCGGGAGCTTCGTCGGCGGGAGCATCAGCAGGAGCTTCGGGAGCGGCTGCCGGAGCCTCTTCGTCCTCGAATTCGGCGCGCAGGATTGCAAGCACGTTGTCTACGGTCTCCTCCTCGAGGTCTGCCTTGTTTACGAGATCCTCGCGGGGCGTATTGAGCACGGCCTTGGCCGTGACGCAACCCATATCCTTGAGTGCCTCGATTACCCATTCCTCGATTTCATCCTTGAATTCGTCGAGGTAGATATCCTCCTCGAACACTTCGTCGGTGTCGCGATATACGTCGATTACGTAGCCTGTAAGCATCGAGGCAAGCTTGATGTTAAGACCTCCCTTGCCGATGGCGAGCGAAACCTGGTCGGGCTTGAGGAACACTTCGGCCTTCTTCTCCTCCTCGTCGATGCGTATCGACGAGATTTTGGCGGGCGACAGAGCGCGCTGGATGAAAAGCGAGGGGTTGGCCGTATAGTTGATTACGTCGATATTCTCGTTGCGCAGCTCGCGTACGATTCCGTGGATGCGCGATCCCTTGACGCCCACGCAGGCGCCTACGGGATCGATGCGGTCGTCGTAGCTCTCAACGGCGATTTTGGCGCGTTCGCCCGGGATGCGGGCCACGGCGCGGATGTTGATAAGCCCGTCGTGGATTTCAGGCACCTCCAGCTCGAAGAGGCGGCGGAGGAAATTCTCGTTGGTGCGCGAAACGGTGATTTTCGGATTGTTGTTCGTATTGTCGACGTTGGCGATCACCGCGCGGATAGTTTCGCCTTTACGGAAGAAATCGCCGGGAATCGACTGGTTTTTCGGCAGAAGAAGCTCGTTCTTGTCGTCGTCGAGCAGAAGGGTCTCGCGGCTCCAGGTCTGATAGACTTCACCGGTTACGAGCTCACCCTCGAGATCCTTGAATTTGGCGTATATAGCCTCCTTCTGAAGTTCGAGAATCTTGCTCTGGAGAGTCTGGCGCAGCGTAAGGATTGCGCGGCGCCCGAAATCGGCGAATATAATCTCCTTGGTGTGCTCCTCGCCGATCTCGACCTCGGGATCGTTGTCGGCACGGGCGTCGGAGAGCGAAATCTGGAGATTGGGGTTCTCTACCTCACCGTCGGGCACAACTTCAAGATTCTGGAAAATCTGGACGTCGCCCTTGTCGGGGTTCATGATTACGTCGAGATTGTCGTCGGTGCCAAACATCTTGGCGAGCACGTTGCGGAAGGATTCTTCGAGCACGCTGATCATCGTGGTCTTGTCGATGTTCTTGAGTTCCTTGAACTCGGCGAAGCGCTCGACCATGTTGGGAGTTTCCTCTTTCTTAGCCATTTTATATGTCTGTATTTTTTATGATTCTGAATTGCAGCGGAATAAGAGGCCGGTGGGGCCACTTCTTCCTTTAAAATTTCGGGGTGTCAGGCCCGGTCGAGCCGGGAAATTACTTGAACGAGATAAGATACTTCACCTGCTTGGCCATGGCAAACGGGAGGGTCTCGGTCTCGGTTTTGAGCACGGGGCGCTTAGCTCCCGGCTCCTTTACTTTCACCTGATATTCGAAAGTGAAGTCGTCGGCGCCTACCGCCGTAAGAGTGGCCTTGATTTTTCTGGCGTCGCGGGTGAGAATCTCGATTTCGTTGCCGATATTTTTCTCATACTGGCCGCGCACTCTGAAGGGGGCGGTCAGCCCTGCCGAACCGACCTCGAGGTCGTAGTCCTCCACGTCGCGGTCGAAGTCTTTCTCGATTGCGCGCGTCACGGCCGCACAAGTGTCGATATCGAGGCTTCCGAGGGAGTCAAGTTCAACCACAATGTTGTTCTGCGGACTTACGGTGATATCCACAATAAAGAGGTCGGTGCCCTCAATAGCTTTTTCAACCGACTCGCGCAGGAGATTCTTGTCTATCATAAACAGCGTGTAAATTAGCCGGACAATATTGTCTGGAAATCAGACTGTCCAAAATAAAGGGAGGAAGCCGAAAGGCCTCCTCCGATAACCGATGCAAAATTACTGAAATATATCGGAATATGCAAATTCCATCGCCCAGATGGAGCTACAAGAGGCGGAAATTGAGGCCAAAAAATAGTTTATAATAAAAATTTAACAATATTTAATGTGCCAGCACACGATTCATTTTTAAGATCGCGCAGTTAATCAGCATTTCAACCTTTATATTCAGCTACACCCTTAAGAACCTTAAAAGGCCTTAAAGACATTAAAGATCCTAAAGGCCCTAAAGACCTTAAAGACCAAGACCCTAAAGGCCCTAAAGACTTTAATGACCTTAAAGACTTTAATGACCTTAAAGGCATTAAAGGAAGTTAGTGGCCGAGAAAGTTTATTTTAACGCGGCGCTACAAAAATACAGGAGGGATAGAAAAGCGGTAAAAAGAGGAGCCCCGGCGGGTCGGTTGACTCGTCGGGGCTCTCGGATAGGGGGCGGTTACCTACTCTCCCACTTTCGCAGTACCATCGGCGCGGCGGGGTTTAACTTCTCTGTTCGGAATGGGAAGAGGTGGAACCCCCGTGCTATGGCCGCCTTAGTTCGTCTGTCAGTCATTTTTGACTGTGTAAGGTAAAAAGGAGGGCGGTGGAAGCAGTGAGCAAATTCGATTTGTTCTCTCTGATTCTCTGCGTCGAGTTCGCCGGGATGAGCCTTGCGGGCTTTCCCTGTGAAGGCGTGTCGCCTTTGGTCTTGCGTTTTCGTGCTTTGTTTTGTTTGTTTTCCTTTCCTTCACCGTGATGGTGGAAGGGAAGGTGTCTGTTTGCGGAAAGGGGTTGGGTGATTAGTATCGCTCGGCTGAGGACGTTGCCGCCCGTATACCTGCGACCTATCGACGTCATCGTCTTTGACGGCCCTTATGTGGAGATCTTATCTTGAGGGGGGCTTCGTGCTTAGATGCTTTCAGCACTTATCCTTGCCGGAGGCGGCTACCCGGCGGTGCGGCTGGCGCCACAACCGGTACACCGGTGCTCCGTCCAACACGGTCCTCTCGTACTAGTGTCGGGTCCTCGCAAATCTCCCGCGCCCACAACAGATAGAGACCGAACTGTCTCACGACGTTCTGAACCCAGCTCGC